>ERZ761602.223-NODE-223-length-136441-cov-16.017927_pt1 | contig 136441 bp, 107 predicted proteins | sample MGYA00512165_ERZ761602 | MGnify/ENA primary metagenome ERZ761602 (study PRJEB28899, sample SAMN02445085) | bioreactor sludge metagenome | biome: EBPR sludge; isolation source: Thorneside wastewater treatment plant | place: Australia: Brisbane, Thorneside... | reverse complement strand
CGGCCACCCTCGAGCAGCACGAGCGTCGCGTCGATCGCCGCCGCGGCGAGCCGCGGCATCCCGATCCCGCGGAACCCGCTGGCCAGCGCGCGCGGATCACCGGCGCGGGCCACGTGCGACGCGATCACCACCGTCACGATGCGGAGCGCCATCGCGACGCCGAGCATGGCGCCGTGCTGGTTCAGCTCCAGCTCGAACCACCGGAGTTCCACGACCCACCACACGTCTCGCGCCGGATCCGCCGAGAACAGCGCGTACCCGAGCACGAACAGGAGACAGATCGGCGCGAGCTTCCGTACCTGCCGCGCCAGCCGCGCCCCGCCCAGCCCGAGCGCGAGCCAGGCCGCGCTCATCGCGACGCCGACGCCGGCGATCATCCACCACGCCGGCAAGAAGAAGACGCCGACGGCGACGCCGATGAGGAACGCCACGCGCACGCGCGGGCCGCCGGGGAAGCTGCGGGGCGCGGGCGCGGGAGTGGGCGCGTCGATCACGTCCGTGCTCCAGGCGCGCGCGTCGAACGTCGGAGCCCCGTGTTAGAGGACCTCGCGCGCGTGACACGGTGTCGGCGCGCGGATGGGAGGCGAGCGATGTGGGATGTAGAGCGGGCGGCGGACGAGTCGGGAACCACGAGCGGCGAGGTCATCGACCGTGCCCACGTGGGCATGGCCGAGAACCGGACACCGCGTGCCCACGTGGGCACGGCGAACGAGAACCAGCCGGCCGCGCCGGCTCGCGCGGGCGAGACGTTCGGCCCGTATGCCTGGCGCGAGGTGGACCGCCACCTGCGCCTCATCGCCGCGCGGCGCTCGTCACTCGACGCGGAGGAGCTGCGCTGGCTGGCTCGTGCCGAGCGGATCGAGATCCACCGCGTGCTCGGGCACGCCTCCATCCTCGAGTATGTCGAGCGCGTGCTCGGGTATGGGCCGCGTGTCGCGAAGGACCGCTTGCGGGTCGCGCGCGCCCTGGAGACGCTGCCGGCGCTGGCGACCAGCCTGGAGACGAACGCGCTGTCGTACTCGGCGGTTCGCGAGGTGAGCCGCGTCGCGACGCCCTGGACCGAGGAGCGATGGATCGAGAAGGTCCGCGGCAAGCCCTTGCGCGAGGTCGAGCAGGCGGTGGCCGGCCACGTCCCCGGGGACGACCCCGACGACGATCCGGATCCCGATCTCGTCACCCGTCCGATCACGTTCGAGCTCACCCCCGCGACGCTCGCGCTGCTCCGCCAGGCTACGCGCCACCTCGAGGACGAGGTTGGCCATCCGCTGACCGACGACGAGCTCGTCGCCGGGCTCTGCGCCTCGGCGCTCGCGGGCGACCGCGGATCCGGCGCCGACGGCGGGGCGCCGTTCCAGATCGCGCTCACGATCTGCGAGGCCTGTGACCGCGGCTGGCACGACGCGGCGGGGCGGTCGTATGACGTGCCGCCGGCGATGGTCGAGCAAGCGCGCTGCGACGCCCAGCACATCGGGCGCGTCGACGCGGACGAGCCCGAGCGGTCCTGGCAGGACGTTCCGCCGGCGACGCGCCGGCTCGTGCTGCGGCGCGATCGTGGGTGTTGCACCGTGCCTGGCTGCCGGTCGTCGCGGTGGCTGCAGATCCACCACATCATCGCGCGTGCGCTGGGCGGCACGCACGATCCGAGCAACCTGACGTGCCTGTGTGGGGGCCACCACCGCGCGCTCCACGAGGGGAGGCTGACGATCGTCGGGCCAGCCCCCGACGCGCTGGTGTTCGGCCCGGGGAGCGCGCCGCCGTCGGCCGGCCCGATCATCATCGCCGCGCGCGAGTCGGTGCGTACCTCGCCGGTCGAGGTCGGGGCCGTGACGGGAGCGATCGACGCGGCCGAACCGGTCGAGGCGCTCGACGCCGCGGTCCTCGTCTCGGCCGAACGGGTGCTGACCACGCTCGGCTTCCGGCTGCGCGACGCGCGCGCCGCCATCGCCCGCGTGCGTGCCCACGTGGGCACGTCCGGTGACCCGGACACGGACCCGGTCGAGCGACTCGTCCGAGCAGCGCTACGCGACCTGACCCCGGTCACGGTGATCCCGCCGGCGCCTGCGTGACGACACGGCGCGCGATCTGCCAATCAGGCCTCCAGCGCCTTCTTGACCAGCTCGTTCACCGTCGCGGGGTTGGCCTTGCCGCCCGAGGCCTTCATCACCTGCCCGACGAAGAAGCCGAGCAGGCCGACCTTGCCGGCCCGGTACTCGGCGACCTTGTCGCCGGCCTTCGCGAGGACGTCCTGCACGACCGGCGCGAGCGCGTCCGCGTTCGATACCTGGCCGAGGCCGCGGCTGCCGACGAGCGCGACCGGGTCGCCGCCGCGCGCCACCAGCTCGGCGAGGAGCTCCTTGCCGGCGGCGGCGGAGATCGCGCCGTCGTCGTGGAGCTTCACCAGCGCCGCCATCGCCGCCGGCGTGATCGCCGTTTCACCTGGGTCGGCGTCGCCGAGCTCGCGCGGCAGCTCGTTCACGACCCAGCGCGCGAGGGAGCGTGCACGCCCCGGCGCGAGCGCGAGCGCCGCGTCGAAGAAGTCGCTCGTCGGGCGATCGCCCGTCAGCAGGTCGGCCTCGTCGGCCGACAGGCCGAGGCCGGGCCAGCGGGTGAAGCGCTCCGCGAGCACCGCGTCGCGATCGCGCGCGATCGCGCGCTGCTCGGGCGCGGACTTCTTCGCCGGGCGGGTCTTCGACCGGGCGCTCCTTGCCCCGGGGGCGGCGCTGCTGGCGGCGGGATCTTTCGCCGCCTCCTCCCTGGCCGCCGCGGCCGCCTGCGCGGCCCACGAGTCGCGCAACGTGATGACGCGGTTCAGGACGAGCGCGCCCGGCGTCGAGTCGGTGCTGTCGGCGACGAAGTAGCCGACGCGCTCGAGCTGGAAGCGCGCGCCGGCGGGCAGGGCGGCGACGTGCGGCTCGACCACGGCGCCGGTCACGACCTCGAGCGACGCCGGGTTGAGCACCGTGCGGACGTCCTCGGCCGCGTCGGGCCTGGGCGCGTTGAAGAGCCGGTCGTAGAGCCGCACCTCGCAGGGGACCCCGCGCGCGGCGGAGACCCAGTGGAGGACGCCCCAGACCTTGTCATCCCACGGGGTCACGCCCCCCACGGGCGGAGGCATGACGGAACAGCGAAGCTCGCAGACCTGGCCGTCCGACCCCTTCACCACCTCGTCACACTTGATCGAGTGGGCGTATCGAAGGCGGACGACGCGCCCCGGGGCGAGCCGCGTGTACTTCGGTGGCGGGACCTCGGCGAAGTCCTCCCGGTCGATATAGATCTCCTTATCGAAGGGAAGGGCGCGCACGCCACGCTCGCGGTTGGGGTCCAGGTCCTCGGGAAACAGCGGGGCGTCGACGGTCTCGGCGAGCTCCCAGTTCGTGAGGACCACCTTGAGCGGCCGCAGGACCCCGAGCATGCGCGGGGCGCGCCGGTTGAGATCGTCGCGCACGGCATACTCGAGCTTGCCGACGTCGACGGTCGAGTTGTTCTTGGCCACCCCGATGAGGTCGCAGAACGCGCGGATCGCCTCCGCCGTGAAGCCGCGACGTCGCATGCCCGCGAGCGTCGGCATCCGCGGATCGTCCCAGCCGGTGACGATGCCGTCCTGCACCAGCTTGAGCAGCTTGCGCTTCGACATCATCGTGTAGTCGAGCGCCAGGCGGGCGAACTCGTACTGCCGCGGCGGCGCGCCGACGGGGCGTCCCTGGACCAGGCGCGGCAACGGCTTCACCTCGGTCGCCTCGATCACCCAGTCGTAGAGCTCGCGGTTGTTCTCGAACTCGAGCGTGCAGATCGAGTGGCTGATGCCCTCGAACGCATCCGACAGCGGATGGGCGTAGTCGTACATCGGGTAGATGCACCACGCGTCGCCGGTGCGGTGGTGGTGGGCATGGCGGATCCGGTAGAGCAGCGGATCGCGCATCTTCATGTTGGCCGCGGCGAGGTCGAGCTTCGCGCGCAGGACACACGCGCCGTCCGGCAGGGAGCCGGCGCGCATCGCGGCGAAGCGCTCGAGGTTCTGCGCCACCGTGCGGTCGCGGAAGGGGCTCGGCCGCCCCGGCTCGGTGAGGCTGCCGCGGTGCGCCTTGATCTGCTCGTCGTCGTGATCGTCGACGTAGGCGAGCCCCTTCTCGATGAGCCTCACCGCGAGCTGGTACATCTCCTCGAAGTAGTCGGACGCGTAGAGCACCGCCGATGGCTCGAAGCCGAGCCAGCGCACGTCGCGCTCGATCGACTCGACGTACTCGACCTCTTCCTTGGTCGGGTTGGTGTCGTCGAAGCGCAGGTTGCAGGTGCCGCCGTACGCCTGGGCGATCCCGAAGTCGACGCAGATGGCCTTGGCGTGGCCGATGTGGAGGTAGCCGTTGGGCTCGGGCGGGAAGCGCGTCGCGATGTGCTGGTGGCGTCCGGCCGCCAGGTCCTCGTCGACGATGGTGCGCAGGAAGTCCTTGCCGCGGACAGCTTCACTCATGGGCGGCCAAGGCTTACCACGGTCCGACGGGCGGAGACGGCCTCAGTCCGTCTCGGGACCGAAGCGCTTGAGCGTCGAGATGCGCACGACCAGCGTCTCTTCCTCGTCGGCGGACGACGACCAGTCAGGCATGTTCTTGTCGTCCCAGGTGGCCGCGGCGATCGCCTTCACCATGCACGCCTCGAGCTTCGGATCGTTCAGGGTGCTCTCGACCGGGCGCACGTCGGTCACCGACACCTTGCCGCCGCTGATGTTGAAGCGGAAGGCGACCTTCAGCTTCTGCTTGCGCTCCTTGCCGCCCTGGTAGCAGTCGGCGGCGAAGCCGAGCAGCTTGCGCGAGTAGACCTCGTCGACGCGCTCCCAGAAGGGCTCGCTGAACTTCTTGATGGGCCCCGGGTCGTCGTCCTCGGACATCACGCCCGCGGGCAAGACGTGCGCGGGCAGGGGCTCGTCGTCCTCGATGGGCGTCAGCGTCTTCGCGGCGACGATGTCATTCGAGGCGCGCGGGGCCGGCACCGCCGGCGCGGCGGCTGGCGCGACGACGGCCGGCGACGCGCCCGAGGAGCGGACCTCCCGCCAGAGCAGGAAGAGCGCGGCCGCGACGACCGCAGCGGCGAGCGCGAGCCACTTCATTCGTCGCTCGGGGATGGGACCTGGTTGACCGTGTGGACCTCGTAGTCGCCCGTACCGTTGAGCGTGTTGTCCGCTTGCAGCGCCGGGTGCATGTTCCACACGGTCTTGCCGTCGGCCGAGTAGAGGACGACGATGCCCTCGCAGAGGCCGCCGCCGCCGCTCGTGACGCTGACGTCCGCCGTCGCGTCGTTCGGATCGGTCACGTAGGTGTAGAGCCACGTGTAGTCCGGATCCGCGCTCGTCTCGTCGCGGTCGACGCGGAAGACGTACTCGGGGAGCGGGGTCGGCGCGCTGCCGCAGTCGTGCTCGCCGACGGCGGCGGTGAACGTCCACGTGCCGATCGGCCAGCAGCCGCTGATCTCGGCCGGCTTGGGCGTACCGACGACGAAGGTGCCGGACATGGTCAGGGTCGCCGAGCAGACGATCTCGTCCGCGGTCTGCCCGTCATCGACGGACCCCGGGTCGCAGCCGCCCAGGAGAGCGGCGACGGATCCGACGGCGAAGAGCGAGGCGAAGATCGAAGCTGACGTTCGCATTGGATGGATTCCTCCCAGCGATGGGGAGCACGAGCAACGCACGTGCCACGCCCAAGCCCTCTGGATCACAGTGTACCAGGGCCTCTCGACCGATGGGTTGCGGTGCTGAGATGGGGTGCGGGCACCCGGGGTGGGGCCGGTCGTCACGTCCTAACCGTGCGTTGCCGCGACCGTCCGCGTGCGCATACGATGTGCAGGAGACCATGGGGATGCTCCATCTAAGCGCGTTCGTCTGCTTGGCGATTCTCTCCGTCGCGGCCGCGGCTTGTGGCGACAAGGACTCGCATGGTGCGCCCGCAGCCGCCAGCGCGGCGGCGCCTGCGCCCGCGTCGGGCAGCGCGGTTGCCAAGAGGCAGCTTTCGTCCGACGACGACTACGACAAGGAAGCGTACATCCCGGCGGAGTTCAAGTCCGGCGCGGATCGCTGGCGTGACACCGGCATCTACGTGGACGGCAAGTTCGTCGGGCTTCTCGCGTGGGCGGAGCTGCCCATGTCGGTCAAGCCGGTCTGGGTGAAGGTGAAGGCGTCGGCGCCCAAGCGCTACGGCACCAGCGACACCGGCTGGCGCTGGGCCAAGGAGCGCCGCTACCGCTTCCGCGATCTCCTCGAGGGTCACGGCATCGACCTGGCGAAGGTCAAGGAGATCCACGTCTACGGTCCCAAGTTCGCCAACACGATCGTCGCGACCGGCAAGGACCTGCGCTCGAAGGCCGGTGACAAGTTCTACTTCCGCTTCGGCGGAAGCGTCTCCGGCAAGGCGATTCCGGAGGTCCCCGAGAACTTCGGCAACGGGAAGTCGCCGGACAAGATCTCTACGGTCATCATCTACATCGAGAAGACGCCGCCGAAGCTCGAGCGCAACGTGGGCCTCGTGCTCGACGGCGAGCTGCAGGAGGGCGTGCCGTACTTCGGGACGCCGCTGCGCGGCGGGGTCCGCGTCTACCTGGACGATCGCCTGGTCGCCTACATCAAGCGCCAGGACCTCCCTCCCGCCCAGCGCACGAGCGCCGCGGGTGAGTCGCAGTGGAACTTCTTCGACTACCTCCGCTCGCGCGGCGTCAACCTCGACACCGTGGTCGAGGGCTGGCTCGTCCGCCAGGAGAAGTGGCACGAGAAGCTCGATCGCGCCGAGCTCGAATCCAGCTGGTTCGAGGCAACTGCTCAGGCCAAGGGGCACATCGAGCTGGGCGAGAAGAAGCTGAAGGCGCAGGCGATCATCCTTCGTTCGCGCCCGGTGGCGATGGGGGAGGTGCCCGCTCCGGATCCGGAGGAGCTCTAGGGACAGGGCCGGGGGGGGCGGAGACTCTCTGCCTGGGAGCCCTCCCCCCACATGGAAGCGATCCCGGCTCAATGATCGCGAGGGGTTAAGGGGTGGCAGAGGACGGTACGAACTCTGCACAGATGACAGGCAGGTAACAAACCCCCATCCAAGAGGGCCTCCTCCATGAACAAGCTGAACACCACCATCCTCGCGGGAGCTCTGGCGGCGGCATTGCTGCCGGGAACCGCAGACGCACAGCAGTCCCGCGAGCTTGGGTCCGCGCGTGCCTTCGAGGTCATCATGGCCTCCACCACCACGGACCTGGCGCCCACGCGCCAGTACGAGGATGGCATCCGCCGCCTGCGCAAGACGGACGAAGAGTTCACCAACGAGCAGGCGTCCATCAAGTTCAGCCCGGACGGCAAGTACGCCGCCGTGGTGTCCATGTGGACCGGTCCTCTCAACGAGGGCACCGCCCGCGAGCAGCTTCCGGTCAACCGGATGCAGTGCGCGCTAACGATCATGGAGACCTTCCAGGAGGCCGACGGCTCCGTCGCCCTGCGCAGGGCCACGGCGTCGCCGTACTCGATGTTCATCACGGACAACAACGGAAACGAGTACCGCAACTGCAACAAGCCGCAGGTTTTCATGGTCAACGGCGGCAAGCAGTTCGCTGTGGCCTTCAACTATCAGCCCCAGGGCACGAACGACACGCGCCGTTACCTGAAGGTCTTCAACTGGCCGACCGCGACGAACGAGGTCTCGGTCGTTCCGGTCCTGAAGAACGCGAACGGCCAGACGCAGAAGCAGATCCAGGTCTTCGCCAAGAACAACGACGACGCCTCGATGCACCAGTCTGGTTCGGGCGAGGGCGGCGTTCCCTACTATGACGAAGGCGGTACCACCCGCTACTCGGTGTGGGCGGGCGCGAACGGCAACGGCCGCGACGATGGCTGGCTGGCGGCCATCGAGGTGAGCTGCGTCGGCGGTGACATCGCGACCGAGTGCACCGCCCGTCGCCTCTTCGACCTCTCGCTCGCGCAGCGCGAGGAGCGCTCGCGCGGTCGCTGCACCATCGGCGGCGCCGACAAGAGCTTCGCGGTCTGCACCTGGACCGAGGGCAACACCCAGCCGCAGCGCGAAGGCACCTGGATGGCGGCCGTCGACCTGTCGACCGGCGGCCAGAACGGCCCCGACGCCCAGAGCCGCCTCCTCTGGAAGGACCGCATCAACTACCGCCAGACCCTCGAGGTCAACGGTGAAGATCGCGAGTACTACGCGATGCGCGCCCAGCACGGTCGCGTCCTCGCGAAGCAGCCGGATGGTTCGCTCGCGCCGACCGACGAGATCATCTGGGTCGACGGCTACAACCGCGGCGGCAACAATAACGACAAGAAGGGCGGCCGCACCGACGCGCTGAACTTCGCTGTCATGAAGGTGACCCGCGAGGGCTACACCTACACGATGCCGATGACCACGATCGACATGACGAAGAGCCCGATGCTCCTCGGCTTCGACGCGACGCACATCAGCATGGAGGAGGCCGTCTACGGCAAGGGCGACACCCTCATCCCCGGCTTCAGCCAGCTCATGGGCTCGCAGACCGGTGGTCTCCAGCAGGATGCCGACATCCGCACCATCGGCTACGACCCGGTCGCCAAGACCATCGTGAACCTCGGCCAGCACACGGCCGGCGCCTCCTACGACCGCCACCTCTACTCGAACTACCTCGGCAACAACCCCGGTAACCAGGGCCGCAACTTCTCGGGCTCGGACCTCGTCAAGAACCCGTTCTTCGGCGTGAACGGCAACCAGGTGGCGTACTTCCAGGCGTTCGCCCTCACCGGCAAGGCGCCGATGCACGAGAGCTCGGCCATCAAGCCCTCGCTGTACGTCTCGATCCTGCCGGTCGCCTTCTCGGCGGACGCGCCCGACCCGCAGGGCGGCTACAACGACAACGTCCCGGGCGACGACATGCCGGACGACCCCGCGCCCGAGGAGCCCCCGCCCCTCGAGCCGGTTGGTGACGGCTTCGCGTCGGGTGGCTGCTCGACCGGTGCTGGCAACGGTGGCGCGCTCCTCGGCCTCGGCTTCGCGCTCGCCCTGACCCTCGGTCGCCGCCGCCGCAAGGCCGAGTGACCCCCGCACCAACCCCACCCACGTATCCCCAACCCAACGCCACGGAGAACAAGACCATGTCCATCCGTTACCTCCTCGCCGCGGCTCTGTTCGCAGGCGGCTGCGTCGGCGACCTGACCCCGGTGGCCGATGACGGAGACGACGATGTGACCCCGGACGCTGGTGGCGGAGGTGGTGGAGGGCTCGCTCGGCAGATGTTCGAGAGCGACGTCTTCCCCATCCTCGCCGCGAAGTGCGGTGCCGGCTGTCACCTGACCACCAGCGCCTCGTCCGTTCCCTTCGTGGCGACCGCGGTCACGACGGCGTACGTGACGACGACGGGCTTCGACTCGGTCGTCGGCAACTACACGCAGACTGGCGCTGCCATCTACACGAAGGTCGTTCCGGGGCCCCACCAGGGCCGCACGTACACGGCCGACGAGCAGATGAAGATCTCGGCCTGGCTCGCCCAGGAGGTCACCGAGCGCAGCGGCGGCGGAACCGGCGACCCGCCTCCGACGGAGGAGACGCCGGCCCAGGCGACGGCTCGCCTCATCAGCGAGTGGTCGGGCTGCCTGAAGCTCGAGGACTTCACCGCCCTCAACTTCGGACCGTCGTGGGCCAACAAGGGCTCGAACCAGGGCAACTGCGAGCAGTGCCACTCGACCGGCGCTTACGGCTTCAAGGCCGCCGACGACAACACCGGCATGTACGAGACGCTGTCGACGAACAAGTACTACATGATGGCGTACTTCGCCGTCGACATCTCGGACCTGGCCAACGCGAAGATGGTGCCCAACTACACCAACTTCCAGCGCGTCGGTCTGCGCCAGGTGCCGCACCAGGAGCACCCGTCGTTCAACACCAACCTGAACGACAACGCGATGCAGAAGCTCCAGCAGCTCTACGATCTCACGATGGGCTACAAGGCCGCGGGAACCTGCGGTCCGGCGCGCATCCCGATGTGAGCTGACACGAACCTGTGAGTACACGACGGCGCCCACGGTGGGCGCCGTCGGCGTTTTCGGGTAATGTGCCGTTCGTGTCGTCGTCGTCGTCGGACGCAGGAGGCGAGGAGACCGCCGAGAACGACGTGACGAGGACGCGCACGAGCGTCGCCGTGGCGCGTGATCACGACGATGGCAGCGCACGTCCGACGTCGCTCCTGGGGCCCCCCGACGTGCCGACGCACATCGGCAAGTATCGCGTCACGGGATACCTCGGTCGCGGCGGGATGGGTGTCGTGCTCTCGGCGCACGACACGGAGTTGCAGCGTGACGTGGCGTTGAAGCTGCTCCAGGCGGGCGCGTGGGGCGCCTCCGGAAGCATGAGGATGGAGCGAGAGGCCCAGGCCATGGCCAAGCTCTCGCACCCGAACGTCGTGACGGTCTACGAAGTCGGCCGTGACCAGAGCCGACCGTTCATCGCAATGGAGCTCGTCACCGGAGGGACGCTCCGGGACTGGTTGCGCGCGGAAAAGCGCTCGTGGCGGCGAACGCTCGAGATGGTCATCGCGGCCGGACGGGGGCTCGTCGCCGCGCACGCGGCGGGATTGGTCCATCGCGACTTCAAGCCGGAGAACGTGCTCGTCGGCTCGGATGGCCGTCCTCGTGTCACGGACTTCGGGTTGGTCGCATCGTCGCTCCACGGCGCCGACACCGACCGAGACGCCGGGCGCGCGGGGAGCTCGGTGATCGCGGGCACGCCGCCGTACATGCCGCCCGAGCAGTGGAGCGGTGACGAGGTCGACGCAAGGGCCGACCAGTTCGCATTCGCGGTCACGTGCTGGGAGGCGCTCTGGGGCGTGCGTCCCTTCCCGTCGCGCTCGGCGCGGGACGGCGTCGACGTCGGGTCTCCCAGCGAGCCCGAGCGCCTTCGCTCGAGGCGTGGGGTGCCAAGGCGTGTCGAGGCCGCGCTGCGTCGCGCGCTCCAGTCGGATCGCGGCAAGCGATGGCCAAAGCTCGGCGAGTTGCTTGATCGGCTGGAGCGGATCGGTCGCGATCGTCGGCCCGTCCTCGCGGGCGTCGTGCTGGTATCGGCGGCTGCGGTCGGAGCGCTCGCGTTTCGTGCCGGCGGTGGCGAGACCGAGTCTCCGTGCCGAATGGCCGGGGCGTCGATCGCAGACGTCTGGAACCCGGCGAGGTTGGCGAAGCTGCGTGATGCCTACGCGAGCCGGACCGAAACCTCCGCGGTGAAGACCTGGCAGGCGACCGAAGAGGTGCTCGGCGCCTGGGTGGAGGAGCATCGGGCGATCCGGATCGAGATCTGCGAGCTCGGGCGCACCGGGGGCGCAGGGCTCGGGTCCACCGCCGCGGCACGCACCGTCTGCCTGGACGAGGGAGCCGCGTTCCTCGCGGCGCTGCTGAGCGCCCTGGAACAACCCGATTCGACCACCATGGCGTACGCGCGGGCTGCGGCCCTCGGGTTGCCGCGCTCGTCGGCCTGCCGCTCGGCGACCCCGGCCGAGCCCGTCGCGATCGCGCAACCCACGCCACCGCGCACGACGCTCGAGGAAGCACACGGCACGCTGGCGCGCGCGTTCGCCCTGCGCGCGCTCGGCAAGCCGCGCGAGGCGATCGCGCTCGCCGAGCCGGTCGCGACGCGCGCGGACGAGCTCTCGTGGCGACCGCTGATCGCGTCGGCGTATCTCGAGCTCGGTCTCGGGCACCAAGCGAATCACGATTCCAAGCGGGCCGAGGCGGCGCTGCAGCGCGCGATCTTGTTCGCCGACGCCAGTCGCGACGACGACGTGCGATTCTCGGCGACGATCGCCTTGTCCGAGAACGCGATGCAGCGGTCGAGCTACGACGAGGCCGCGCGAGCGATCGAGAGCGCGCGGATGATCGCTCTCCGACTGCCCGAAGACGACACTCGCGAGATCGTACTCGCCAACCAGGAGGCAAGATTGCCGTACTGGCGAGGGGAGTTCGCTGATTGCGTGAAGCGAGCGCATGAGCTGATCGCCGTCGTCGACCAGATCCTCGGCAAGGGCCGGATGGCTGTCGAGGCGCGGCTCAACCTCTCACGATGCCTCCAGGCCATGGGGAAGACGTCGGAGTACGGACCACCGCTGCGCGAGGCGCTCTCGATCATGGAAGCGTCAACCGGTCGAGAGCACCCGTACGCCTCGGATGCGATCCTCGGTCTGGGCGCGATCGCCCGCGAAGAGAACCGCCCCGAGGAAGCGCTGGAGCTCCTCCGCGAGGCGCTCGCGATCCGCGAGCGGGCCTTCGGCTCGGAGAACCCGGACGTGGCGAAGGTTCACAACAACATCGGCAACGTGTTGAGGGACCTCGGGAGAGTCGACGAGGCACGCCAGAGCCTCGAGCGGGCGCTCGAGATCTGGGAGAACTCGTGGGGCCCCGATAGCCCGGCGGTCGCCGTCGCGTCGAGCAACCTCGGGCGGATCGCGCTTGCTCGTGGCGACGTGGCCGCGGCAGAGGCGTACTTCGCACGCGCGCTGGAGATCCGTCGCAAGATGCGTCCGGCCGGTCATCCCGACCTCACCGGCGCGATGGTGCGGATGGGCGAGGTCCTGCTCGTGAAGCGCGACCCCGCGTGCCTGCCGCTCCTCCGGGAGGCGGTCGCGGCGAACAAGACCAACGAGGCGCGGCAGGAGCAGCGCGACGAGGCCGTCTTCATGCTCGGGCGCGCGCTCGTCGAGCTGCGCGTCGATCCTGCTGAGGGGCAAGCGTTGATGGCCGGCGCCTGCGCCGTGTACGACGCCGCGAACGATCCGTTCGACTGCCGCGCATACCTCGCCAAACAACCCCGGCGCTAGCCGAAGTCCGGCGGCAGCGCCTGGCAGTGCTCGATCGCGAGCGGGATCTCGAGCGGGGCGAGGCCGCGCCAGAGGACCCACCAGGCGTCGCCGGCGATGTGGATGCGGGCCATGCCGTCGGAGTTCTCGCGGTACCACGAGGTGATCGGGTTGTCGGCGCGGCTGCGCCAGAACAGTCGCGGGAACTGCGCCTCCATCGCCCGCCAGAGGTCGCGGCCGACGCCCTCGCCGCGGGACACGGTGTCGACGGCGAACTTCGACAGGTACGGGGCCAGCGGCGCCGGCGTCACGATCGCGCCGCCGCGGTACTCGTCGGCGACGTAGATGGCGAGGACCGGGCGCTGTTCGTAGCCGGCAACGAGGGCGCGGCCGAACGACTGCTCGACCAGCTGGCGCAGGCGAGGGCGGTCGACGCCGTCCCAGCCGAGGAAGCGCGTGATGAGCGAGCCCTTGCGCACCAGCGTGCCGGCGCCCTTCACGGTGAAGAGCTCGCGCAGCAGATCGAGCGGCGAGGTCACGCTCACGGTCAGCCGGTGCGGTACGCGCGCGAGCACGCGATCGATCTGCCGGAGCAGCTTCTGCGGCTCGCTCGGCAAGGCGCCCGGCGCCAGCCACTGCTCGCGCTCGGTCGTGAGATCGATGATCGAGATGACGCGGCCGCCGGTCGGCTGGAAGCCGCTGCGCCGGGTCACGAAGACCAGCTTGCGCGTGCCCAGCGCGGCGGCGAGGTCGGCGATCGCGTCGAAGCGGCCGTCGGCGCCGCCGTCCTCGCGGGTGAACGTGACCAGCGGGATGGCGTTGGCGCGGCACACCTCGGTCACCGCGGCGGCGGTGGCGGCCGAGCGGCGCGACGCGACCGGGCCCAGCGCCTCGGCCATGAGCTCGGCGTCGCGCTCCGCCGAGCGCGGCTCGATCGCGCCGAAGGCGAGCACCGGCTCGAGGCCGAGCTCGACCAGGTAGCGCAGCTCCACCGCGAGCGCGTCGGCGGCGTGGCGGACGACGGCGTCGGCGACGTGCACGATCGCGAAGCGCTCGGGGTGCTCCGAGCGGAAGAGATCGAGGTACTGCTGCGCCTCGGCCGGCCGGCCGATGCTCGACAGGAAGCGGAGGACGAGATCGCCCGGCTCGTTGGCGCCGCCGCCGCCGGCGCCGCCGCCGCCGTTGGCGCCGCCGCCCGGGCCCTCAGGTGTCGCCATGGCGGAATCCGTCGCGGCTCTTCGCGTACACGTCGGCGAAGAAGTCGACCGCCCAGTCGAGGTCGGCGAGCGTCACGAACTCGTCGGCGGCGTGGGCCTGGCCGATGTCGCCCGGGCCGATCACGATCGCCTGCATGCCGGCGGCCTGGTAGAGCGCGGCCTCGGTCCAGAAGTCGAGGCCGACGAGGGCCGTGGCGTGGCCCCCGACCAGCGACGCGAGCACCGGATCGGCGTTGCCGTCCGCGGCGCCGAACGGCGCGTGATCGGTGATGAGCTCGACGGCGATCTTGGCGCCCGTCGCTCGCTCGACATTCGCCACCATCTCGGAAATCGTCCGGTCCCACGCCGCGCGATCGAAGCCCGGCCACGGCCGCACCGACCAGGTGAGCGCCCCGAACGCCGGCACGACGTTGAACGCGAGGCCGCCGTCGAGCCCGGCGACGTTCATACACAGCCCGCGCATGTCGGGGAGGCCGGCGCCCACGTTGGCGCGGCCATGATCGTCGAGCAGGACGGCGAGCCGCGCCAGCGTCGCGATCGGCCGCGCCATGTGATCGGCGAGCGACGAGTGGCCGCCCTCGCCGGAGGTCGTCGCCCGGTACGCGAGCACGCCGCGGTGGCGCACGCCGGCCCTGCGCGCCGTCGGCTCGCACACGATCGCGCGCTCGACGCCCGCGCGGTGCGGTGACCGCAGGAAGTGACGCATCGACGCCGTCCCGCGCTCCTCGTCACCGGAGAACAGGAGCCCGACGTCCTTCGGTCGCTGGCGATCGAGCGCGACGATCGCCGCCGCGATCGCGCCCTTGGTATCGCATGCGCCGAGCCCGTACAGCCGGTCGCCCTCCACCGTCGCGGTCCACGGATCGCGCGACCAGCCGGCGTTGGCGGGCACGGTGTCGACGTGGGCGTTGACCAGCAACCGGGGCTGGCCCCAGCGGGCGTAGACGTAGCCGCCCTGACCCCGGTCATCCGCGCCGCGGCCGGCCTCGACGATCACGACCTCGTCCGCGCCGCGCGCGCGCAGGAGCGGTTCGACGTGACGGCACAGCGCGAGCTCGTCGCCGGCGGCGCGCTCGGATGAGGACTGCTGGGTCGGGAGGCCGACGAGCTCGGCGAGCAGCTTGGCGACGTCGTTCACTGGATGCTCCTCCACGCCTCGTGCTTGCCGAGCGTCGCGAGCGCCCGGGCGAGCAGCGTCTTGCCGGGCTCGACGCGGTGCCACGTCGACGCGCCCGACGGATGCGGCAGCGGGACCACGTCGGTCTCGACACCATGGAACGTCACGCGGTGCTTGCCGCCGACGACGTCGACGAGCTGTGCCGCGCCGGGCAGCACCTGCGCGATGGCGAGCTTGCCGACCGGGATGACCAGGCGGGGGCGCAGGAGCTGCACCTCGGCGGCGAGATGAGCCCCGCATCTGGCGACCTCGTCCGGCGCCGGCACGCGGTCGCCGGAACCCTTGGGGTCCTTGCCCGGAAAGCACCGACAAACGGCGGCCATGTAGACGCGGCTGCGGAACGTCTCCTCGTCGACGCCCTGCTCGCCGAACCACCCGAACATGGTCTTGCCCGCCGTCCACGCGAACGGCTTGCCGGCGGGGCCTTCCCGTGTGCCGGGCGCCTGGCCGATCAACATGACCGGCGACAGCACCGGGCGTCCGGTGACCACGGGGCCCTGCATCTGCGGGCACAGGCGACACTCCCGCAGCCTCGCCACGTGGTCTTCGAGCACTCGCAGGGAGCCGACGGTCACGCACCGCACTATGCATTGCCAGCCCGATCACAACAACCGGCCGCCGGTCTGACGTGAAACCAGGGGAGCGAGCCGGCGCGCGGTGCGCTATCCTGGCGAGGTGACCAACATTCCCGCCGAGAACCTGGATCTCATCCGGCGCATCCTCGGGGACGGCTACCTGGAGCTGCGGCTCGCCAAGCTCCACACCGAAGAGGTCCCCGAGCTGGCGTCGCGTGTCTCGGTCGAGGTGACCGAGAACGGCAACACCCACACGATCGAAGGGGAGGGCGTCGGCCCGATCGACGCCCTCTGGGGCGCGCTCATCGGGCGCTACGCGCGCGAGTACCAGTCGCTCAAGTCGCTCACCCTCGCCGGCTTCCACGTGTCGGCGGCGATCGAGACCAAGCGGCGCAAGGCCGGCCTCGACGCGCTGGCCAAGGTGGAGGTCGCCGTCGTCAACAGCGAAGGGCGTCGCTTCGATTTCCTCGACGAGTCGCGCTCCGTCACCGCCTCCGCCGCGCGTGCGGTCATCGCCGTCGCCGAGTACTTCGTCAACGCCGAGCGCGCGTTCGTCACGCTCTCGCACGCCCGCAAGGACGCGATCGCGCGGGGCCGGCACGATCTGGTGACCCGCTACACCGCCGAGCTCGCCGAGGTGGTGAAGAGCACGAGCTACGCCGAGGTGATCGACTCGCTCCGCAAGGAGCTGGGCAATCACGGCAATCACTGATCCTTCGGCTCGGGGCGGGACGGCTCGGTCGGTCCTTCGAGATCGACCTGGAGCCCGCCGAACTCCGACGCCGTGAAGCGCAGGTCGTGGCCGTGCAGCCGGGCGACCCGGTGCGCGATGTCGAGGCCGAGGCCCTGGCCGTCGGGCGCGCGGGTGCGCGCGGCATCACCGCGCTGGCCCCGCTTCGCGACGCGCTCGAGCTGGGCGGGCGGGATGCCCGGGCCGTCGTCGATCACGCGCACGCGGAAGCGCTCCTCGGGCTGAGGCTCGAGGATGAGCGCGACGTGGCCGCCGGTGCGGTTGTGGCGGATCGCGTTGTAGAGGACGTTCGACACCGCCTGCTCGAGCATCGTGACGTCGGCCTCGGTCTCGAGCGGCTGCTCGGGCACGGCGTGCTCGAGCGCGATCGCGCGCTGCCGGGCGATCGGCGCGTGGCGGCTGACGACGCGCGTGACCAGCGCGTTGAGGTCGACCGGGCCCTTGATCATGCCGGGCTCGCCGGCGTCGAGCTTGGCGGCGACGGCGAGGTTGTGGAGCAGGGCGCCGATGTAGTGGGTCTCGTCCATGGCCGCGGTGAGGATGAGCGGATCGGGCGCGCGGCCGGCGGCGTGCGCCTCGCGCAGGGTCGTGAGGTGCGCCTGCAGCACGGTGAGCGGGATCATCACGTCGTGCGTCGTGCTGGAGAGGAACTCGCGCAGCGTCTGCTCGCGCTGGTCCTTGACCGCCAGCTGGGCGCGCACCTCCCGGCTCGCGGCGTCGAAGGCGCGGGCCAGCTCGCCGAGCTCGTCCTTGCCCTCCACCGGGACGGAGTCGGCGAAGCCCTGCGCCGCCGAGCGCTGGACCGCCGCGGTGAGGCGGCGGATGCGCGCGATCACCGGGCCGACGGCGACGAGGATCGCGACCAGCACGGCGGCGAGCGGCAGGAGCCAGATCGGGCTCGCCGGCAGGAGCGCGCCGATGAAGCCCGGCGTCGTCGTGCCGTGGGTGAGGACGTAGGCGCACGGGCCCTCGCCCCACGGCGTGCGCACGACGATGTCGACGTCGTCGCTCCACCACGCCCGCGGCACGATGTAGAAGTCGCGCTCGTCGGCGCCGCGCGCCCACGCCGGCGAGAGCGCCGGCGCCGCCGGGTTGGGCGAGCGCAGCGCCTCGTCGTACGCGTAGTGCACCGGCGGCGCGCCCATCGGGAACGGCGGCGGTCGGCGCGGCGGCGCGTGGTCCCGGCCCGGCGGCCCACCGCGCGGCCTCGGTTTGCCCCACGCCGCCGGCGCGTCCTCGCAACGGTAGCGCTCGTCGGGGTTCTGCAGGCGGCGCGTGATGCCCTCCGACAGGGCGACGGCCGCGGCCTGGTGGCGGGCCCGACCGTCGAGCCACATGAGCAACACGACCATCGGCACGGTGACGCCGATCGTCGCGACCACGAGCCGGGTGCGCAGCTTCACGCGGGCTCCGCGCCCGTGCCGAGCCGGTAGCCGATGCCCCAGACCGTCTCGACGCGCACCGCGGCGCCGAGCTTCTTGCGCAGCCGCGAGACGTGGACGTCGAGCGTGCGCTCGTTGCCCTCGCGGTCCGGGTCGAGCACGTGCTCGACCAGCCAGCCGCGGGTGACGGCGACGCCCGGCCGCCGGGCGAGCGCGGCGAGGAGGTCGAACTCGACGCGGGTGAGCTCGACGACGCCGCCGTCGACCGTCGCCCCGCGCGTCGCGAGATCGAGGCGCAGCTTGCCGACCTCGAGCGCGTCGCCGCGCTGGAGCGCGGGGCGCCGGATGCGCGCGCGCACGCGCTCGACGAGCTCCTCGGGCCAGAACGGCTTGGTCATGTAGTCGTCGGCGCCGAGCTTGAGCGCGCGCACCTTGTCGGCGGTGTCGTTGCGCGCCGAGAGCACGAGCACCGGCACCTCGGCGCCGCTCGCGCGCAGCTCCTTGAGGATGTCGAGCCCGTAGACGCTCGGCAGCATCAGATCGAGGATGACGAGGACCAGGCCCGAGAGGTGCGCCGGCTCGAGGTGGCGCCCGGCCCGCCACCACGTGGGATCGAAGCCGGCCTTCTTCAGGCTCTCGACGATCTGCGCGCCGAGCTCCTGGTCGTCCTCGATGAGCAGGATCCTGTCGGGCATGAGCGGCGGCGCCTAGCCGCAGGTGAGATCGGGCTGGCACGTCTCGGGCGGCGTGCAGTCCTCGTCGCCGCTGCACGACTCGAGCCCGGGGATGATGACGTCGAGCGTCACCGCGCTCTCGACGTCGAGCTCGACGCAGCCGTGCGCCGTGTCGACCGAGTCGGTGGTCGTGCGACGCACCGTGAGCGTCGGAAACCCGGACATGCCGTCGCCGAGCAGGCTGGTCACCATCGGCTCGGGGATCGTGAACGCCCCGGTGTCGTCGACGACGCAGTCGACGTGGCTGCCGACGAGGCCGTGGCCGTTGACGTTGAGCGAGATCTCGACCTTGGCCGGGCCGGTCATCGTCGGTGCGCTCCAGGTGACGGTCACCGGCGCGCCCGACTGCACGTCGATCGTCGTGGCGTTCGTCGTGAGCGGATCGATGCCCCAGCCGAGGAGCGAGAAGCCGGGCGCGTCGAGCCTCATGCCGGCGCCGGCGGCGAAGCCGGGGTGAGGCAGGGTGCCGGTGAAGTTGTAGTAGTAGACCGGCGGCCGCGGCGGCATGGAGACGGCCGCGAGCATGCCGGCGACCCCGACGGTGCCGACGTCCTGCGCCACCGGCGCGTCGACGCACACGTTGCCCGGGCCGCACGTCTGGCTGGTCGGGCAGGCGGGGTTGCAGACGAGCGACGGCGCCTTCACCCACGCACACGCGCCGTTCTCGCCGAGCGTGTCGAGCACGCGGCTCGGGGTGACGGCATCGTTGACCTGGCCCTGCACCGACGTGAAGCCGTCGCCGAGGATGATGTCGAAGCCGCCGACGTGCGTCGCCTGCGCGCACGGCGCGTAGGTGAGGCTCGAGACGTCGATCCCGTCGTCGTCGCCGCCGTCGTCACCGCCGCCGCAGGCGGCGAGGAGGACGGTCGAGACGGCGAAGATGCGGACGATGGCGCTCATGGCATCGTGTACCCGGTGAGGACCTCGGTCTGCTCGCCCATCTCCCGGATCTTCCCGAAGCCCTTGGCGAACCAGTAGGTCTTGTCGGCGTTGCCCGACGTCGTCTTGCGCACGCGCAGGCACGTGAACGTCCCCGCCGGGGTCGTCACCATCTCGTCGACCGCCTCGACCGTCCAGGTCTCGTCCTTGGACACCGTCTTGGTGCCGAGGATCGGGTCGACCTCGACCTCGGTGTACGCCGTCGTCCAGGTCGCGCCGAGCGCCGTGTGCTCCGCGGACTCGTCGACCCGGAGCTTGCCGGGCACGTAGAACTGATCGGTCAGGAGCGTGTCGTTCACGTCGAAGTTCTGCTCGCGATGGCGGACGATCGAGGTGCACCGGTCCTCCTGCCAGCTCACGACGTCGCCTTGACCGCCGCTCTTGCCGGTGCGGATGCGGTAGGCGGTCACGCCGGTCTTGCGGTCGCCGACGTCCTCGAGCGCCTCGACCGTCGACGTCTTGACGACGTTCGGCCCGCCCATGTCGCTCGTGTCGTAGGTCCAGCTGCGGCCGACCACGAACGGCAGGTAGCGTTCGGTCGTGGGCGTGGTGCACGCGACGACGCCGCCGTCGGTGTCGTCGGGCGGGGCGTCGTCGCCGCATGCTGCCAGGGTCAGGGCGAGCATCGCCGCCGCGAAGAGGGTCGAGAGCTCACGCGGCGTCACGCTGGACCTCCTCGGGACGGCTGGCGCCGCGGTGGAAGACGGTGATCTCGGCGGCGTCGCGCAGCATGTCGATGCGATGCACCTGGACGCGCATGACGTCGAGGCCGGTGCGCGCCTGCAGGTCGGCGACGAGCTCGGCCCGGTGCTGGGGCTGGAGCAGCCGCAGGTTGTCGTAGAGCATCGGCGTCGCGCCGTAGCGCCGCGCCGACGCCGGCAGCTCGAGGAGCGCGGTCAGGCCGACGATCGCCGTGTTGACCAGCAGGAGCTCGGCGGTCGAGACCTTCTTGTTGGCGACGCCGTTGATGATGCCGAGGCCGATCATGATGAAGAGGTAGGTGAGATCGCGCATGCGGATCTCTTCGGTCCGGTACCGCAGGATGCCGAAGACCGCGAAGAGGCCGAGCGCGAAGCCCAGCTCCATCGGCACCTTCCGCAGGAGCACGCACATCGAGAACGTGATCAGGTTGAAGATGAAGTAGGTGAAGACGAACTCGCGGTTCTTGTAGAGCCGGTAGTAGACGAGGAGGACCACCACCGCGACGAAGCTGAGGTCCAGCGAGAGCCGCGTCACCAGGCGCAGGAAGTCGCCCGCGTCCATGAACTGCTCGGTTCCGAAGAAGTCGTTCTGGTTGATCGGCCAGTTCATGCGGTCATCCTCTCGATCGCCTTCAGCTCGGGCAACAACCGGTTCCGCCGCAGGTCCGGGCGGACCAGCGCCGTCGCGATCGTGTACTTGCTCATCGATTGCTCGCGCAGGCCGTGGGCGAGGAGCGCCCCCATCACCGGCGTGCGCACACAGAACGGCGACTGCTTCACCTCGACCACCACCCGGTCGCCCGCATCCCAGCGCGCGCCGTCCATGGTCTCGGCGGCGAGGTCGCAGTCGATCGTCACCCGCTCCGCGGCGTGGAGCGCGACCAGGCTCACGCGCCGGAAGTCGATGCGCATCATCGGCGCCAGGTCGTCGATGGGCAGGTCGACGATGCGGGCGAGGAAGGCGCGCTCCGCCTCGCCCAGGCGCTCCTCGCGGAACGCGATCGGACGGCGCTGCTTGTCGGTGACCGCCTCGTTGCGCTTGGTCTTCACCTCGAGGTAGCTCAGCGCGCGATCGGGGTAGTGCCGGATGCGGACCTTGTGGCGCAGCCGGCGACCCCGCCGGTGGTCGTGGTAGCAGCGGAGATCGCTCGTGTCGAAGTAGAGGCTCCGGTAGGTGGCCAGGTTGCCGCCCGGGGTCGGCAGCGCGGCGTAGTGACCGAGGAGGCCCTGGACGATCGAGAGCGCGACCGGGCGCGTGCAGACGAACTTGGTGTCGACCCGGCGCAACAGCTCGCGTCCCTCGCGCAGCTCCGTGGAAGCTGCGGGAAACTGGGCGGCGACATCAGCCAGGGACGACGGCATGTGAGGTGGGGAGGCGAGGTCGAATGTCAGCGACGGTTACGTTCTGGTCGCATCTTCGTGGCGCTTCCGTAAGAGAATCTTAAGCCTGGCCGTGGACGGTTGGACAGGCCCAAAGAGCCATCCCCTCGGACCCGGAGTGACGCGTATGACGATCTGGAATCGACTCCTCGCCCTTTGCCTCGTGGTCCCCGTCGCCGCGTGCGGCGGGGGCGGCGACGATGACGCCACTGACGACGGCGACGGGGGCGGCTCCGGCTCCGCCGACGGCGGCGGTGACCCCATCGACGCCGCGCCCCCGGACGCGCCCGACGTCCAGTTCAGCTTCTTCGTCACGAGCCTGGCGACGATGCGCTCCCAGTCGGGCAGCCAGGACGGCTTCGGCGGGAACCTCGGCGGCCTGGCCGGCGCCGACCAGATCTGCCAGAACGCCGCCGCCGCGGTCGGCTTCGGTCACAAGACGTGGCGGGCGTTCCTGTCGACCTACAACAACGGCAACCCCATCCACGCGATCGACCGCATCGGCCAGGGCCCCTGGTACGACCGCAACGGGCGCCTGATCGCGAACAACATCGCCGGCCTCATCAGCGGCAACCGCCCGGCCGGCGACTCCCAGACCGTGAACGATCTCCCCGACGAGAACGGCACGCCGCTCACGACGCTCGGTGACTCCCACGACGTGATGACGGCCTCGACGACCCAGGGCCGCTTCGAGGGCACGAGCGCCGCCAACACCTGCAACGACTGGACGGACGCGGGGCCGGGCACGGCCAACGCCGTCCGCTGTGGCCACTCGTGGCCGGCGATGAGCGGCCAGCACTGGATCCGCGCGCACCAGCTGCGCGGGTGCTCGCCGGGCGTCAACCTCGTCCAGAACGGTCCGGGCACGGGCACCAGCGTGGGCGCCGGCGGCGGCTGGGGCGGCATCTATTGCTTCGCGCTCGAGCCATGACCCCGTCGCCTCCCGTTCGTCCTGAGCGAGCCGCGCAGCGGCGCGTCGAAGGACACGCGTGCGTGCTCGGGGTGCTGCTCGCGCTCGCCGCGTGCGGCGGCAGCGACGCGCCGGTCTGCCTCGGGCTCACCGAGGCGACGGAATCTTCGCCGACCCTCGGCTGCACCGCCGACTTCCAGGCGCTGGCGTCGCGGCCGCTCGACGCCACCATCCCGGGGGCGCGCTCGGTCAAGACCATCGTCGATCGCGTCGACCTGGACCGGCTCCACTTCCAGAACAGCGTCCTCTACGAGACGCACTACATGTTCGCGTCGACGCACCTCTCGGGCAACGGGTTGCCCGTGGTGCCCATGCTCGCCGAGTTCAACACCACCGAGTACTTCACGCCGTCGCGGCGCTTCCTGCTCGGCGCGCTCACCCACTACGAGCAGCCCGACATCTGGGTGTACGAGATCTCGCCGTACGACACGGCCGACGCCGACATGGTGGCGACCGCGTACCACGCGATCGCCGGCGCCACCTTCATCGGCGGCGACCTCTACTTCCACCCGACGTCGGAGGCGGTCGCGTCGATCGTCGACGACCTCCCGGACTCGGTGAAGGTCATCACCACCGACGAGCTCTACGAGGGCATCACCTACCAGCCGCTCAACGTCGCCGAGAGCTACGGTCAGCTGCGGTTCTTCACCGCCGACGAGCTCTCCGGCGGCCTGAAGTATCTCTCGTTCCGGGACATCGCCGTCCTCGACCACGTCCCCAACGACATCTCGGTCGCGATGGGCATCATCACCGCCGAGTTCCAGACCCCGCTGTCGCACGTGAACGTGCTGTCGAAGAACCGCGGGACGCCCAACATGGCGCTGCGCGGCGCGTTCGACAGCCCGACCCTGCGCGCGCTCGAGGGCAAGTGGGTGCGCCTCCGCGTCGACCTGTTCGAGTACGAGCTGGTCGAGGTCACCCAGGCCGAGGCCGACGCCTGGTGGGAGGAACACCGGCCGGCGGCGATCCAGGTGCCCGGCGTGGATCTCACGGCGACCGATCTGCGCGACGACGTCGATCTCGTCGTCGTCGACCAGACGACGACGCTCAAGGACGCGGTGAAGACCACGACGCGCGCGTACGGCGGCAAGGCGGCGCACTTCGGCGCGCTCACGTTCGTCGAGGGCGTGCCCATGCCCAAGGGCTTCGCCATCCCGATCTTCTACTACCGCCAGTTCATGGAGCAGAACGGCTTCGACGCCCGCATCACCGCGATGATCGCCGACCCCGCCTTCACCAACGATCCGGCGGTGCGCGATCGGCAGCTGGCCCAGCTGCGCGCCGACATGGCGGCAGCGCCCATCGACGCCGCGTTCGTCCAGCTGGTGACCGACAAGCTGAACGCCGAGTACCCGGCCACGCGCATGCGCTTCCGCTCGAGCACCAACGCCGAGGACCTCGACGGCTTCACCGGCGCCGGCCTCTACACCTCGGTCTCGGGGCAGCCCGGCGATCTCGACGATCCGATCGAGGACGCCATCCGCCGCGTCTGGGCGAGCGTCTGGAACTTCAAGGCGTTCGAGGAGCGCAGCTACCGCGGCATCGAGCACCTCGCCGTCGGCATGGCGCTCCTCGTCCATCGCGCGTTCCCAGAGGAGGAGGCCAACGGCGTGGCCCTCACCAACAACCCGTACGACACGTCGGGCCTCAACCCGGCGCTCTACGTGAACGTGCAGCTGGGCGGCGAGTCGGTCGTCCTGCCGCCGGCCGGCGTCACCACCGACCAGATCCTCGTCTTCTGGGAGCAGCAGGGGCAGCCCGTCGTCTACCTCAAGCGCTCGAACCTGACGGCGCCCAACACCAACGTGCTCACGACGACGCAGCTCTTCACGCTCGCCGACGCGCTCGATCGCATCCACGACTACTTCCGCGTCGCCTACGGCGCGACGCCGGGGGCGTGGTACGCGATGGACGTCGAGTTCAAGTTCGAGGGCGCGCCGGGCGAGACGCCCCAGCTCTACATCAAGCAGGCACGGCCGCACGGCCAGGAGTGACCCCGATGCGTTCCATGCCGTTCGTGACGGCCGCGATGATGCTCGCGGCCGGAGCCGGAAGCGCGCGCGCCGACGAGGAGGAGGCGCCCAAGGACGACGAGCCGCTCTCGTTCGCGGGCCGCGTGTTCTCGCGCTTCACCGCGGCCTCGGTGGAGAGCGATCCGTGGCAGGGCGAGCTCACCCTCGACAGCGCGCGGGTCGCGGTGAACTACGTCTGGAAGGAGAAGCTGCGCGCCAAGGTCGCGATCGAGGCGGCGCGCGGCGTCGAGGTCAAGGACGCGTTCGTCGACCTGAAGGCGGGGCACGGCGTCTCCGTGCGCGCGGGACATTTCAAGCTGCCGGTCTCGGCGCTGGAGAACGCGTCGGCGTGGACCTTGCCCACGATCGAGCGCGGCGTCGTCGCCAGGGCGCTCGAGGACGGCATCACGCTGACGGGACGGCGCGATGCCGTGCAGGTGTCGTGGCAGCCCACCGACGACGGGCCGCGGGTGATCGCGGCGCTCTCGCAGTCGACGTCCACGGACGGCGCCGATCCGGCCCGCGCGCTGGCCGACGGCGCCGGGGTCGCCGCGGCGCTGCGCGTCGAGCACGACCTCTGCCCCGACCTCCGCGTCGGCGTGGTCGCCTCGAACCGCGAGACCATCGACGGCTCGCGCGTCGCGCGTCACTGGGCCGGCGGCGCGGACCTGGAGCTCGATCTGAAGGACGCGGGGCTCGGGCTCCGGCTCTGGGCCGACGTGCTCGTCGGCCAGAGCCACCTCGGCGCCGCCGCCGCGGGGCGCGAGCGCACGACGTTCGTCGCGACCCAGGCCGCGGCCGGCTGGCGGTTCGGCGGGGCCAAGAAGAACAAGCCGTACCTCGAGCCGTACGTGCTCGGCGGGTTCCTCAACCCGAGCGTCGATCGGAAGCGCGACGACGTCACCGAGGTGATCGCCGGCGTCGCCGCCGGCCGCTGGAAGAAGTGGCGCGGGCAGGGGCAGCTCTCCGTCGTGAACGCGCGCGGGTTCCGTCCCGCCGGCCTCGGCGGCGCGCTCGTCGACGTGAACGACGCGGTGACGGCCACCGTCCAGCTCGGCGCGGCCTTCTGACCGTCGTCGTGCCGGCCCTCAGGTCGGCGCGAGGTACGGGCGCTCGGTGCGGAAGAGCGCGCGGCGCGCGAGCTGGCGCCACGCGGGCGGACAGTCCTCGCCGACGAGCACGGCCGCCGTGGCCAGGAGCCGGGCGCGCACCTCGATCGGCAGCGGTCCGAGCGCGGCCTCGAGCCGGGCGAGCGAGGCGACGTCCTGGTGGCCGCCGAGCCCGACGAGGAACGCGCGCGCGCGCTCGGCGTACGGCCCGAGCTCGCTCGTGCGCGCGAGGTACGGCTCGCCATCGCGCCCGGTCCGCACGGCGAGGGCGTAGCCGAGCAGGGCGTCGAACGGGTCGAGCGAGGTCGGCGAGAGCGCCAGCACGCGGTTCACGAGCTCGGCCGGGGCGCCGTCCGACGCGGCGAGCAGGACCTGCAGGTGCAGGTTGCTCGCGTCCCCCGCCCGGTCCGCCTGCGCGACGCGCCCGAAGCCGAGGTGCCACCAGGGCGTCATCCATGGCTCGGGCGGCGGCGTCGCGCGCTCGAGCGCGAGGACGGCCGTGATCACCGGCGCGTACGGCGCGAGGTCGGCGATGACCGCGTCGTCGTCGGCGGCCGAGGCGCGGCGCGTGCGGGCCAGCCGCATCGCCAGGTTCTCCCGCATCTCGGGGAGGAGCGCGATCGCCCGCTGGTAGTGGTTCGCCGCGTCGTCCCATCGCGCGGCGTGCTCGTCGAGCACGGCCAGCGAGTACACCGACCACGGCGCGTCGGGAAACCGCGCGGCCATCGCCGCGAGGGCGGCGTCTTGCTCGGGACCGTCGGGGGCGCAGCGCGCGGCGAGGTACTGCCACCGGGCGTCCTCGGGGCGCTCGGCGGCGCGCGCGGTGTGGCGCGTGCACACCTCCGCGCCGCCGAGGTCCTGCTGCATGCGCAGCGCGAGCACGTCGTCCGGGTCGTCCTCGACGCGCGCCAGGATGATCGGCGCGATCCGTTCCTCCGGCACCAGCTGCATCCAGCTCGCCAGATCGGGGCTGGCGGCGGGCTCCCAGCGGGCGTGCGCGAGCGCCATCGCCTCGATCTCGGGCGCCGCGAAGCCCTGGATGGCAGCGGACGGCGGCTCGTCGATGAGGCTCGCCAGCACCGACACCGAGTCGCCCTTGCCCTCGACCTGCGACGGGAGTGTGCCGTGGACGCGGTCGGCCTCGGTCCGGAACCACCGCTTCGTCGTGAAGCGCGGCGCGCCGGCGTCGGACGCGGTCCGGGCGAAGGTCGACGTGACGAGCGGCGACGCCTGCGCGACGTTGTAGACGTAGCGGCCGAGCTCCTCGCCCGCGCTCGCCTCGAACGACTCGATCACCCGGCCGTCGGTGGTCTGGGTCAGGATCGCGTGGGTGCCGGTGTCGAGCTCGAGCTCGCGCATGCCGTGGGCCGGCACCTCGACGCGCGTCCCGCCGACGTGGACGGCGACCGGTCGGCCGAGCCCGTTGTAGATGTAGAGCGTCGCGTCGCCGGTCATGCGCCCGGCCCAGAGCACGCCGCCGACGATCGCCGCGGCGACCACGGTGCGGGCGGCGGCCGGCCCGAAGCCGTCGGCGAGCTGGAAGCGGTCCCACCAGCCGAGGCGCTGCTGGCGCGGGCGCTCGCGGCCGGGCACGAGCACGTGGTAGCGCGCCGGCACCCGCGGCGGCGGCGGCGCGTCGCCGAGCGGCGTGCCCGCCTGCGTCGCGCGTCCGACCTCCGCTTCGGCGCGCAGGAGCTCCTCGAGCGCGGCGTCGTGCAGGCGCGACAGCCGCGACGAGGCCGCCCGCACCCAGGACATCGCGGCGTCGAGCCAGTCGCCGATGTTGCTCGGGTACGGCGGGTCGAGCTGGAAGTCCTCGAGATCGGCGCGCCAGCTCTCGATCTGCAGCGTCTTCGCGAGCGCCTCGCCGATCACGACCTCACCGGCGTGACCGTAGATCCGCTGGAGGGCCTCGTAGAGCTCGGTGCCGGCCGCCACCAGCCGATCGATCTCGCGCTCGGTGACCCTGCCGTCGGCGGTGACCACCGCGACCATGTTGTCGACGTGGCCGACCGCGTCGTCGAGGTCGGCCTCGGCGTGATCGGCGTAGTGCACGAGCGCCGCCAGCCCGCGAAGGTACGTGTCCCAGCCGCCGCCGAGCGTGCGCGCCGCCGCGAGGTGCGTGGTGCGGACGCGACGGTCGTGATCGGTGACCCGTTCGCGCGCCGCGGCGAGCTCGCGCTCGACGTCGGCGATGAGCGCGGGCAGCTCCTTGCGCTTCCGGTCCTGGCCGCGGAAGCGCACGACCCGGCCCGGCGCCTCGAGCACGCCCTTGCGCAGCGCCTCGAGCGCAGCCTTCTCGACCGTCAGCTCGCGGACCTGGGCGAGGTCGGCGGCGAGCGACGCGGGGTACAGCGCCTGGAGCGCGGCCGCGGCGGCGTCCGCGTCCTCGGCCGCCGTCGGTCCGTAGATCGCGTCGACGTCCTCGGCCGCGCGCATCGCCGAGCGCCCGAGGTACACGCCGCGGTACGCCGGATCGAAGAAGCGCCGATCGAACGCCTTGTCGACGGCCGCGAGCGACGCCTCGACGGGCACCGGCTCGAGACGCTTGTCGACGTGAGCCAGAAGCGCCGCGCTGGCCCTGGCGCGTAGCCCGTCCGGATCGTCGAAGAGGATCCACCCGGAGCGGTCGTCGAGCGGCGCGCTCACGTAGACCCGCTTGGCGTTCGCCTCGCGCAGCTCGCTCGGCGGATGCGTCGCCCACATCCGCGGCGGATGCCCGAGCTGCTCCTCGAAGACGCGGTGGGCCGCCGGATCGGCCGGCAAGGGCGGCACCTGGCCGTAGGTCGGATCATCGAGGATCGCGCGCTTGTGCTCCAGCATGCGCGTCTGGATCGCGAACACGTCGGCGACCGCGCGACCGGCGGCCACCTCGCTGCCCGTGAACGCGAGCGTCCGGTCCATCGCGTCGTCGGCGGCCTCGAGGCGGTGCAGCGCGTGCACGAGCGCGTCGGAGCCGGTGAGCGAGACCGCGACGAGATCGGCCTGCAGCTCCATCTCGCGCGACAGCGCCCGCTGGGCCATCACGACCCAGCCGAAGAGGGTGTCGACGAGCGACCGGATCGACCACACGATGAGGCGCAGGATCCAGCCGATCCAGGCGACGCGCAGGTCGATGCGCGAGAGCGCGTGCAGCGCCTCGTCGAGCTGGTCGCGCTTGACCACGATGTGGCCGGCGATCTGCTGCGCCGTGTAGACCCAGCGGCCGACCGCCATCGTGCGCTGGGCGAAGTGACCGAACTCGTGCGCGAGGACCGCCTTGATCTCGCCGAGGGTGAGCACGTTGACCAGGCCGAGGCCGATCTCGAGGTTCTTCTTGGACGGCAGGAGCAGGTTCGCGACGCTGAGCTCGTAGAACACCGCCGCGTTGACGCGCGGTGAGACGAACACGCGGTGCGGACGGGGCGCGCCGGCCTCGTCGGCCAGCCGGTGGAGGAAGGCGAAGAGCCGCGGATGATCGGCGGCCGTGATCTCGAGGTCGCGCGCCTCGTCCTTCGCGCGTCGCGCGGGGATGACGGCCTTCAGCATGAAGACCGCGAGGAAGGCGGCGCCGCTGCCTCCGACCACGAGCAGGATCCAGCTGTCCGGCGCGCGCGCGAGGCTCGAGAGCAGGCGGTACGCCGTCCAGGCGAACCACCCGGCGAGGCCGAAGTATGCGGTCACGAAGACCAGCAACCCGGCGACGGCCAGGTACGCGTGGCGCTTGTACGCGGCGGTCGGCCGGGTGAGATCGGGTGGCACCGCGGCAGGGCCGGTCGGATAGACGACGTCGTCGTTCATGATGCACCCCTTGTCGAAGGCCGCCTTCCGCGGTTGCGTGCTGGAACGCGATCACCCACAAGTCGCGAGATCCAGACTGGATGGTACGCTGCGCGCGTGTACGCGTGCCTGGTCGCGATCATCGTCCTGTTCGCGGGTCAGGCGCCGCCGGAGGGGCCGGCAACTCCCGGCACACCCGACGAGGCCGCGCAGGAGGCCGCGTTCGCCGCGGCGACGCGGAAGCTGGGGGAGGGCGACCTCGTCGGGGCACGCGCCGCGCTCGAGGCCCTGGCGGCGTCCGCGCCCGACGGGCGCTGGGCCGACGACGCCCTCGGCGAGGCCGCGTCGATCGCCGAGCGCCAGGGGGACCTCGCCGGCGCGCGCGCGCTGTGGAAGCAGCTCCTGGAACGTCACCCCGACAGCCGGCTCGCGCGACGCGCGACCGCCCGCCTCGCCGAGCTCACCGCGGCGGGGGGGAGCGACGGGCGATGGGACGCCGCCGCCGCCGAGCACGACCGGCTCGTGCGCGCGGCCGCCGGCGCCGCCGATCCGCAGCCGCACCTCGCGGCGCTCGGCGTGTTGCTCGACCGGAATCGCGGTTACCCGCGCGAGTCCGCCGCCGCCCTGTGGCTCGGCGACGCGTGGGCACGCATCGGCGCCCACGGCCGCGCGCTCCCCTGGTACGAGCGCGCCGAGGCGGCGGCGACCTCCGACCTCGAGCGCTTCCGCGCCGGGCTCGCGCGCGCCGGGCTGTGGACCGTCACGGGCGAGCACGATCGCGCCGAGCGCCAGCTCCGCGCGCTCGTGCCGCCGGACGATCTCGCGCGGCTCGCGCTCGCCGACGCGCTCGAGGATCTCGACACCGCCCGCGCGCACGCCCGCTGGGGCCTCGTCGCGCGCGTCACGCTCGCCGCGTGCGCGCTGGTCGCGCTGCTCACCCTCTGGCGGCGGGCGGGCTCGCTGCGCGGCGCGGTCCGCGCGCTCTGGCCGCCGCCGCTCGAGGTCGTGTACCTCGTCCCGGTCGCGCTCGTCCTCGGCGTCGTGGCGGAGTCGGGCAACCTGCTCGCGGCGCGCGCGGCGCAGCTCGTCCTCGCGGGTGCGGTGGCGATCACGTGGCTCTCCGGTGCCGGGCTCGAGCTGGCACGACGCAAAGGCGCCATCCCGGCGCGCGTGATCGTCCTTCACGCCGGCGTCGCCGCGCTGGCGACGATCGCCCTCGTCTACAGCGCCGTCATGCACGAGCAGCTGATCGAGGTGTTGATCGAGACCTGGCGTCGCGGTCACGACATGCACTGATAGAAGACGTTGCGCCAGGCCACACGAGTGCCGCAAACCGTCACCGGGTGTGCGGTCGCGGCATAGCGACCTGGGCCGCACGCGGCACCTGCCGCGCCTTGCCACGATCTCCCGTGTGCGCCGCTGTGTCGATCGCGACGTGAGCCGCGTGCGCGTCAGCGCGCGCACGTGACGAACGAGCCTCGTCGGGATCGACGTGATGGTGCGCAGATGCGCACGCCTCGCATGTCGCTTGCACACGCGCGCGACGGCTCGAACCCACTTCGAGGAGTCCTCCCCCATGTCCAGTGCTCACCTCGCCCGGAGATGGCAGCTCGCGAACGCGACGCTGCTGGTCGCCGCCACCTCGCTCGTCGCGTGTGGCGGCGGCGATACCCCCCCACCGTCTGACTCGGGACCGCCGCGCGCGCCGACGATCACCGATGACTCGTGGTTCAACGACGGCGCCACGACCGTGTCGCGCAAGCCACGTGTGATCTATCCCGCGCGCCGCGGAGAGTCGGCGCCGCTCGGCGAGATCATGGCGCAGCGCGCGGCCCAGCACGGCACGCCGCGCGTGCTGCCCGACCTCCAGCCGCCGGTGAAGCGCCATCGTCGGACCGGTGCCACCGTCGATCCGGTGCAGCAGACGCACCCCGGCGCGGTGAACGCGCCCGATCCGACGCTGTCGTTCGACGGCCTCTCGAACGCGGACAACGCCGCCACCATCGGTGGCCGCGTCCATCCGCCGGACGTGAGCGGCGACGTCGGCCCCAACCACTTCGTCCAGTACGTCAACCTGATCATCGGCGTCTACGACAAGGCGGGCAACCTGCTCAGTCCGCCCGCGCCGGGCTCGACGCCGTGGGTCGGCTTCGGCGGCCCGTGCGAGACCCACAACGACGGCGATCCGATCGTGCTCTACGACCAGCTCGCGGATCGCTGGGTGTTCTCGCAGTTCGCGATCTTCACCCCGGAGGGCGGGCACCAGTGCTTCGCGGTGTCGCAGACGCCCGATCCGCTCGGTCCCTACTACCTCTACGACTACGTCGTCTCGCCGGGTGGCGCGCTCAACGACTATCCCAAGCTGAGCGTGTGGCCCGACGGCTACTACATGACGGTCAACGAGTTCGACGCGTCGCTCAACTTCGCCGGCGTCTTCACGGCGGCGTTCGATCGCGAGTCGATGGTGATGGGCCTGCCCGCGGCGATGGTGCGCTTCGACGTCCGCTCGCCCGAGCCGGGCGAGGACGTGTTCGCGCTCCTCAACGCTCACCTCGAGGGCCGCGTGCCGCCGCCGGCGGGCGCGCCCAACTACCTCGTGCAGGCCTACGACGACGAGGTCTGGTCGACCACGCCCGATCCGGCGAGCGACGAGTACAAGGTCTGGGCCTTCCACGTCGACTGGACCGATCCGGAGAACCTCTCGACCTTGACCGGCCCGGTGAACGTGCCGGCGCCCGAGTTCGACGCCGAGCTGTGCATGTTCAACCGGTCATGCATCCAGCAGCCGGGCGGCAACCGCCTCGACTCGCTGTCGGTCATGACGATGTACCGGCTGCCGTATCGCAACCTCGGCACCCACGAGGCGATGTTCGTGACCCACACCGTCGACGTCGGCGGTGACCGCGCCGGCGTGCGCTGGGCCGAGCTCCGCGACCCGAGCAGCATGCCGTCGCTCCACCAGACGGGCACGTACGCGCCCGAGGACGGCCTCTCGCGCTGGATGGGCTCGGTCAACGTCGACGCCCGCGGCAACATGGCCGTGGGCTATTCCGTCGCGAGCACCACGACGTTCCCCGGCCTCCGCTACGCGGCGCGCCTCGCGGACGATCCCCCGGGTGAGCTGGCCCAGGGCGAGGCCGTCATCATCGACGGGTCGGCCGACTACAACGCCGCCAACCGCTGGGGCGACTACTTCACGATGGCGGTCGACGAGAACGACGACTGCACGTTCTGGTTCACCGGCGAGTACGCGAGCGCGGCGTCGCCCGGCGACTGGCGCACCCGCATCGCGTCGTTCCAGCTGCCGCTGTGCACGGCGACCGAGATCGGCACGATCGAAGGCCTGGTCACCGACGACGAGGGCGATCCGCTCCCCGGCGCGCGCGTCGCGACCGGCGCGTTCTCGGCCGTCTCCGGCGCCGACGGCCGGTACCGGCTGCGCGTCCCGGCCGGCACGTACGACCTCACCGCCTCGGCGTTCGGCTACCTGGCGCAGACCGCCGACGACATCGCCGTCGCCGACGCCGCCGTCGTCACCGTCGACTTCGCGCTCGAGGCCGCGCCGCTCGTCGCCGTCGAGGGCTGGGTCTACGACGCCACCGCGCACGGCTGGCCGCTCTATGCCGAGCTGACGTTCACGGCCACCGGGACGTCGCCGCTCAGCGTCTTCACCGATCCGGATACCGGCTGGTACTCGATCGAGCTGCCGGCGGGCACCGACTTCAACGTCCGCGTCGCGGCGGTGACGCCGGGCTACGTGACCCGCACGCGTCCCATCACCCCCGGTCCGACCGACGTCACCGCGCACTTCGGGCTCGAGGTCAACGGCGGCACCTGCGAGGCCCTCGGCTACCGCAAGTCCAACGACGTGCTCCTCACCGAGAGCTTCGACGGCGCCTTCCCGGCCGCCGGCTGGACCGTCACCAACACGACGACCGGCTGTACCGGCAACCCGGCGTGGACCAACACCGATCCGGGGTTCCGCACCAACCTGACCGGGGGCAGCGGCGGCTTCGCCATCGCCGACTCGGATCAGTGTGGCTCGGCCGTGCAGATGTCGACGATCCTCGAGTCGCCGGTGCTCGACCTGTCGGGCTTCGGCCCCGGCGATGGCCTGGCGATCAGCTTCAACCAGGACCTGTTCACGCTGCCGTCGACGGTCGCCCGCGTGGAGATCTGGAACGGCATCGAGTGGGTCGAGGTCGCGACCCAGCGGAGCGACGCGCGTGGTCCGCGCCGCGTCACGTTCGGCACCTCGGCGGCGAACGGTCGCGCGGACGCGCGCGTGCGCTTCGTCTACACCGCCGGCTGGGACTGGTGGTGGCAGATCGACGACGTGAGCTTCGCGCGCACGTCGTGCGACGCCCGCGTCGGCGGCCTGGTCTTCGGCGACGTGCTCGATCGCAACACCCAGCTGCCGGTCAACGGCGCGCGGGTGTCGGCCGCCGGCGAGCCGCCGGTGACCACCTTCGCCACGCCGCGTGACCCGGCGCAGCCCGACGGGTTCTACGTCGCGTTCATGCCCGCGCCCGGACGCGTCGAGGCGTCGGCGCCCGGCTACGTCGCGGTGAATCGCATGGTCGTCCCGCGCATCAACGGCACGCGCCGCGTCTCGAGCCTGCGCCTGCGCGCCGGCCGCATCGCGGTCGCGCCGGGCTCGATCTCGGTGCGCGTGCCGTACCGCGGCATGGCGACCGCCACGCTCACCCTGACCAACGACGGCACGGCGCCGGCCGCCGTCGAGCTCCGCGAGATGCTCGGTGTGCCGAGCGCGCGGCCGAACGGACCGTTCGCGCCGGCGGTGCGCCGCCTCGGCCCGAAGCGCTTCCTCGACCGCGACGCGCGCGGCGTGCAGTTCCCGACCACGATCACCGCGCGCGAGCTCAACGCCGGCGAGCTGGTGCGCGTGATCGAGACCAACCTCGCGTACCCGTGGGGCATCGGCTGGGACGCGGGCTCGTCGTCGGCGTGGGTCGGCAACATCGCCGCCGCCGGCGGTGACGATCAGCTGTACCAGTTCCTCCTCGACGGCACCCGCACGGGTCAGACGATCGACGTGTCGAGCTACGGCAACGTGTTCGGCGCCGACCTCGCCTTCGACAGCCGCCGCGGCACGCTGTGGCAGCTCAACGTCGGCGGCGACGACTGCATCCACGAGGTCGACCCGCGCACCCGCACGGTGACCGGCGCGACGATCTGTCCGTCGTTCGGCATCTCGCAGCGCGGCCTCGCCTACGACCCGGTGAGTGACACGTTCTTCGCCGGCTCGTGGAACGACGCGCGCATCCACCAGTTCGACCGCGCGGGGACGATCGTGCGCTCGGTGCAGACCGGGCTGAACATCTCGGGCCTGGGCTACAACCCGCGGACCGGTCACCTGTTCGTCCTGACCAGCGATCCGGCCGGGGCGCCCGACATCGTCGTGATGGACCAGGCCTTCGCGGTCGTCGGCACGATCGAGATCAACGACGGCGGCGTGCCGCTGTTCGGCGACTTCGGCCACGCCGGCCTCGAGCTCGACTGCGCGGGCAACCTGATCGCCGTCGACCAGCAGACCAAGCGGCTGTACGTCGCGCGCACCGGCGAGCCCGCCGGTTGCTCGATGGACGTCGAGTGGCTGTCGGAGACGCCGACCATGCTGAACGTGCCGGCGGGTCAGTCGCGCACGGTGACCGTCCGGGTCGACGCGAGCAACCTGGCGCCGGGGCTCTACCAGGCCCAGCTCCTGGTCGAGACCAACACGCCGTACGACGTGCCGGCGGTGGGCGTGACCGCGCTCGTCGCGTTCCTCGACGTGCCCGCGGGCAGCCGCGGTGACGGCGAGATCCACGGCCTGGCGGGGGCCGGCATCACCTTCGGCTGCGGCGCGGGCAACTTCTGTCCGCTCGGGCTGCAGACCCGGCGCGTGTTCGCCGTCTGGGGCATGCGCTCGGCGTTCGGTCCGACGTACGTGCCGCCGCGCGCGATGGGCATCCCGTTCGACGACGTCGCGCCCGACTCGTTCGGCAGCGACTTCATCGAGGACGCGGCGGCGCGCGGGCTCTTCCGCGCGTGCGGCGCGCGCCTGTTCTGTCCCGACAGCATCGTCCAGCGCGGTGACGCGGCGGTGACGTTGCTCCGGCTCCTCGAGGGCCCGGAGTACGCGCCGCCCGCGGCGTCCGGTCTCTTCACCGACGTCGCGCCGGCGCAGGCCGCGTGGGTCGAGGAGATCACCCGGCGCGGCATCATCGACGCGTGCGGCACGACGACGTTCTGCCCGGACGCGGGCTCGAACCGCACCGACCACGCCATCTGGCTGGTCCGGGCGTTCGGCTTCCAGTCGCTGTCGCTGTAAGCGTCGAGATCGTCGATGAACGGGCCCGGCGACCGCGGTCGCCGGGCCCTTGGCATTTTCGGCGGCGACCTTAGATTGACGTCTCATCATGAAGTCCGCCGTCGTCAATCAGCTCAAGACCGTCGCGCTCCTGGGCGCGCTCTCCGCGCTGCTCGTCGTCATCGGTGGTGCCGTCGCGCCCGGCTACATCTGGTTGTTCGGCGCGATCGCGGTGGTGATGAACTTCGTCTCCTACTTCTTCAGCGATCGCATCGTCCTCAGGATGAACCGCGCCCATCCGATCCGGCCGGGCGACGATCCGCAGCTCGAGCGCATGGTCGCCGAGCTCGCGGGCAAGGCGAACATCCCGGTGCCGCGCATCTACGTGGTCGACGACGACGCGCCCAACGCGTTCGCCACCGGGCGCAACCCGAGGCACGGCGTGGTCGCGGTCACCACGGGCATCCGTCAGCTCCTCACCGAGCGCGAGCTGCGCGGCGTGATCGCGCACGAGCTCGCGCACATCAAGAACCGCGACATCCTGGTGGCGTCGGTCGCCGCCATGATCGCGTCCATCGTCTCGTTCGTCGCGACGGCGGTCCAGTGGGGCGCCCTGTTCGGCGGTAACCGCGACGACCGCGACGACGCTCCCGGCGGGGCGATCGGCGCCCTGGCGCTCGCCATCGTCGCGCCCATCGCGGCCACCGTCATCCAGCTGGCGATCTCCCGCTCGCGCGAGTATCTCGCAGACGCGACCGGGGCGAAGCTGGCCGACGACCCGCTCGCCCTGGCCAGCGCGCTGGCCAAGCTCGAGCGCGGTAACGCTGATATCCCTTTGCATACAATGGGAGATTCGCCGGCGACAGCGAGCCTGTTCATCTGCGCCCCGCTGTCGGGCGGGGGCGTTGCCAGCTGGTTCTCGACCCACCCGCCCATGGCCGAGCGCATCCGCCGGCTCGAGGAGATGGCGGGGCACCTCCCGGTGACCTCCCCCCGCGGGCGGCGGGTTTCGCTGTCCAGTCGCGTGTGAACTGCACTACTGTTCGCGTCAGGGGAATGGTCGCCGACCCGCCAGTCGTCTTGCTGTTCGCGCCCTCGCTCCGCACCGGGGCTGACTACGAGTCAGCCCTCCGCGCGCGGGGTCACGAGGTGCTGCGCGCGGCGAGCACGCGCAGCCTCGAGCGCTGGCTGCGCGACGCCAAGGTGGCGCTGGTGCTCCTCGACTGCGTGACGACTGACACCGAGCGGGCGATCCGCGTGCTGAACTCCGCCGCCGGCTCGGTGCCGCGCGTGTGGGTCTCGTCGGCGCCGGATGCGCCGGCGCGCTCGGGGCACTTCGGCGTGACGGCGCTGCTCATCGATCCCGACGATGTCGTCGCGGTGATCGCGAGCGTGGAGCGCTTCCTGGCGCCCCGCGGTCGGGTCGAGCACCCGCATCCGTTCCTCGGCGACGGCACGAACCCGCCGGGCGCGCGCCCCCGCCCCCGCGGCACGGGCCCGGTGCCGGAGTCGTCCGCGCGGTCGGAGCGCGATCCGTCGGCGAGCTGGGACGATCCGACGAGCGACTGGAAGCTGCGCGCCCGGACCGGCGTCGACGACTGAGCCTCGTCAGCGCGCGCCGACGGTGAAGCCCGACGTCGCGAGGCGGTCGAGGAGCGCGCGCACCTCGGACGCGAGTGCCGGCGTCGCGTCGCCGCGGCCGATCCGGGCCCGCGCGTGGGCGAGCCGGAGCTGGAGATCGACGAACGGTGGGCGGTGGGGCAGGCGCTCGAAGGTGGTCCTGCAGCGCTCTGCGATGGCATCCGCCCCGGCCGCGAGCGCGAGCTCGTGCGCCGGGCCGAGCCACCACCAGACGCTCGCGAACGCGGGCTGGCCGAGCATCGCCTCGACCGCGGTCACCTGGTCGGCGGGCGCGTCCTCGGCGAGCGCGCGGAGGAGCGCGCCCATGGCGTTGTCGCGCCGTTCGTCGGCGGTGCTCGTGGCCACGCCATCGCGGGCCGCGGCGATGGAGCCACTCCGATCGCCGCGGCGCAGGCGCCACTCGGCGAGCTGGACGGCGAGGCTCGCGGCGTACAGCCCGAGCCCGTAGCGGCGGCAGCAGGCGAGCCCGTCGCCCATGAGCACCTCGAAGCGGTCGTCCTCGGCATGGGCCTCGAGGTTGGCGAGGCAGCCGAGGGCGAGCGCCTGCGCGCGCCCGTGATGGATCGCGGTCGCCTGGTGGACGACGTCGGTCGCGATGGCGCGCGCTTCGTCCCCGCGCAGCGCGAAGAGCAGACACTCCGCGTGCATCGCGCGGTTGGGCAGCGCGGGACGCCGCAGCTCGAGCGCGTCGAAGAGCGCGGCGCACGCGGCGAAGCGTTCGATGCCGGCCACGACGTCGCCGGCGCTGTAGGCGGAGTCGGCCAGGCCGGAGAGCGCGCGGACCTCCCACTCGCGCGCCCCGAGCTCGCGCGCCCCGGCGCAGGCACGCTCGTGAGCGCGCTGGCTCAGCTCGGGCTGGGTGAAGAAGTGCGCCGAGCCACGGTAGTAGTCGATCTGCACACGCTCGAGCGCGAGGTCGTGGGCGCGCGCGAGCGCCTCGGCTTCGTCGAGCACCGGCAGCGCCTGGAGCGGGAGACCCACCACGCGATACGCCGAGGCCAGGCCGATGAGGGCGCGGCAGCGCGCCGGTTCGTCCGGCGCCGTGTCGATCGCCGCGCGCCACGGCGCAGCGGCTTCGCCGGCGTCGCCGGCCTCGACGCGCAGCGTGCCCTCCAGCGAGTGCAGCATGTGGCGGTCGAGGTCGGTGGTGGTGGCGGCGAGGCCGCGGGCGATGAACGCGTGGGCGCGCTCGGGATCGTGGAGCGCCGCGCGGTGCTGCGCGGCGGCGAGCCACGCCGCGGCGGCGCCGGGATCACCGGCGCGGTCGAGGTGCTCGGCGCGCGGCTCGGGATCGCCGGCGAAGAAGCCGGCGGCCGTGCGATGGAGCTCGCGTCGCCGGGCGTGGGTGAGCGACGCGTACACGCCGTCGAGGATGAGGGCGTGGTGGAAGACGAGCTCGCCGTCCTGCTCGCGCAGGAGGCGGCGCGCGAGGAGCTCGGTCGCCTCGTAGGTCGGGTCGCCGGCCAGGTGGCGCACGAGCTCGAGCGAGACGCGCTGGCCGCCGGCGGACGCCGCCTGCAGCGCGCGCTTGTCCCGCGCCGGCAGCCGATCGACACGCGCCAGCACGAGCGCCTGCAGCGTGCCCGGGAGCTCGCCGTCGCCGATGCCGAGGACCAGCTGCTCGAGGAACAGCGGGTTGCCGCCGGCGCGCGCGACGCAGCGTGCGACGAGCGCACCGTCCTCGAGGCGGGTGGCGGCGAGGGCGGCCGCGGCCTCGGGCGCGAGCGGTTCGAGGTCGACGACCACGAGGCGTTCGCCGAGGGTCTCGCGCCAGGTCGCGTCGATCGGGTCGGCGTCGACGCGCGTCGTGATCAGCACGCAGTCGCCGTGGCCGAGGAGATCGGCGGCGAGCTCGCGGAGCTGGCGGCGTGTGACGGCGTCGGCCCAGTGCAGGTCCTCGACGACGGCGAGCGTCGGTTGCGTGCGCGCGCCGACCAGGGCGGCGAGCACGGCGCGCTGCCGCTCGCGGCGCGAGACCGGATCCAGGTCGTCGCGGCGGCTCTCGCCGGCGTCGAGCTCGAGTAGATCGGTGAGCACGCCGGCGTCGGCGTCGTCGACGCGCCCGGCGGCGACGGCGTCGGCGACCGTGCCGCCGAGCAACCCGGCGGCGAGCGTCGGCACGGCGCCCTCACCGCGCCCCGCGCCGAAGTCGAGGACACCGGCGGAGACGACCGCGACGCCGCGCTCCGCGGCGGCGGCGACGACCGCGGCGGTGAGCGCGCTCTTGCCGATGCCCGGATCACCGCGGAGGACGACCGCGCAGCCGCGGGCGAGGCCGGACGGGTCCTCGCTGGTCAGCGCGGCGGCGATGCGCGCGAGCTCGGCGTCGCGGCCGACGAGGGTGCGGTGCGTTGGCGTCGCGGCGCGGACGCCGATGAGTCGCCACACCGGCACCGGCGCCGCGAGCCCTTTCACCTCGACCTCGCCGACCGGCTCGACGAGCGCGACGCGGTCGGCCGCCTTGCGGACCGGGTCGGAGATCATGGTCTCGCCGCCGACGGCCTTGTCCTGGAGGCGCGCCGCGAGGTTCACGGCGTCTCCGGTCACCGTGTACTCGTGGTGGTGCGCCGAGCCCAGGCCGCTGGCGATGACCTCGCCGTACGCGATGCCGACATGGACCCGGAGCTCGCGCCCGACCCGCGTCGAGTACGCGGCGACCTCGCGGTGGATGTCCACGGCGGCGCGCACCGCGCGCTCGGGGTCGTCGCCGTGGGCGATGGGCGCGCCGAACACGCTCATCACGTTGTCGCCGATGTGCTTGTCGATGGTCCCGCCGTACCGCGCGCAGACGCCGTCGACGACCTCGAAGAAGCCGGCGAGCAGGCGGTGGACCTCCTCGGGATCGAGCGAGCTGGAGAGCCGGGTATAGCCGGCGAGGTCGGCGAAGAGGATCGCGACCTTCCGGCGTTCACCGGTGGCGGCGGGCGCGCTCGCGAGCGGCGCGCCGCACTCGCCGCAGAACTTGAGGCGCCGGTTCCCCGTGTTGTCGTGGCCGCACGCCGCGCAGCGCATCCATCCCCAGTCTACGCGAACCAGCGCGCGACCGCGTCGGGCAAGCCCTGGCCCGAGACGCGCGCCCGCTGCACCAGCTCCCAGAAGTAGCGGTACGTGGCGCGGTCGTGCAGGTCGCCCTCGTGCTGGATCGGGCCCCACGCTGCCGCTTCCGCGGCGAGCAGGATCGCGCACGCGCGCTCGACCTCGGTGAAGTCGGGCGCCATCGCCTTCACGATCGGCTCGACCTGCGTCGGGTAGATCGACCACATGCGCAGGAAGCCGAGCTCCATGCGCGCGCGCCGCGCGTCGGCGTAGGTCTGGTCGACGTTCTTGAGATCGAGCGTGACGTTGTGCGCCGGCACGACGCCGGCGCCGAGCGCGGCGGCGACGACGTCGGCCTTGGCGCGGCGGACGAGCGCGTGATCGAACTGGCCGGGGCTCTTCATCGCCGTCGACGGGATCGCGCCGTGGTGGCCGCTCACGAAGTCCATGAGCCCGAAGTCGAGGACCTGGACCCAGGGGAGCGCGGCGATCGCGAAGACGTCGCGCAGGGCGCCGTGGGTCTCGATCAGGACGTGGATGGGGATCGTGCGGCGCTGCTCGCCGACGACGCCGGCGTCGCGCGCGGTCGCCTGGATGTACTCGATGACCTCGGCGACCTGCGCGACCTTGGTCGGCTTGGGGATCGTGATGTACGCGAGGCGCGCGCCGGCGCCGCGCACGACGACGTCGACGTCCTGACGCCAGCGCGAGTGCGCCGGATCGTGGATGCGCACGCCGGCCATGCCGTGGACGTTGGCCGCCGACGTCTGCATCGCGACGACCATCTCCGCGTGCTCGCGCTCGCGCCCGGTCGGCGCGCCGTCCTCGCAGTCCATCGTGACGTCGAAGATCGGGCCGAGCTTCTGCTGCAGCTCGAACGCCTTCGCGATCAGCTTCTCGCTGCCCGCGAAGTGCTCGCACGCCGGGATGATGGGGAAGGGGCGCTCGCCCTCGAACAGGGCCTCTCGGGGATGGGCGGGTTTCGACATCGGATCGTTGGTACCAGATGAACGTGGTTTTGGTGCACTGCGTTATTCGTCGCAGGCCGGCGAGCGCGATTCGGCGCGGGGCGTGCTACCCCTCTCGCCGATGACCGAGCTGGTCCCCGCCGGTTGGTTCGACGACGCCGTGGCGCTCGCCGAGCGTGACCCGGCGGCGGCGGTCCGCGTCGTCGGCGAGCCGGGCCGGTTGCTGGCGGCCGCGGTCAACCCGGAGGTGGCGATCGCCGTCCTGCGCGCGATCGCCGCGCTCGCCTGGCGGAGCGACGAGGCCGCGGCGGTGCTCGCGCGCGTCGAGCGCTGGCCCGATACCCCGCAGGTCAAGCGCGCCCTCGACCGCACGCAGCTGGTGATCGCGGCCGCGCGCGAGTACCGCCACGTCTACTCGCCAGTGCTGCCGCCGTACCTCTACGAGCTGGTCGCGATCGCGCCCTACGGCGAGCTCGAGCAGCGCGTGGCCATCGGTGCGGCGCTGCGCAAGGAGCTGGTGCACGATCCGGTCGGATACCTCGCGTCGCTCGACACGCTCCACGCGCGCTGCCACGACCTCGCCGAGGCGCTCGCGCGCCTGCTCGTCGACGACGTCGCGCCGGCGCGGCGCGAGCTGGCGACGTTGCCGCCCGAGATCGCCGAGGACCTCGATCGGCGCCTCACCAAGCTGCGCGGCGGCGCGGCCTCGTTCCTGGTGTCGACCGGCATGCTCGGCGGCTTCGTGGGTGGGACGGTGGTCGGCTCGATCTTCCTCGATCCCGGCGCGGGCGTGGTGATGGGCGGCGGCGCCGCCGCCCTGGTCGGCACCGTGCGCGGTCGCGTGTATGGACGCTGGGTCCGCGAGCCGCTCGCCCGCGTGCTCGCCGAGGTCGGCGTGACGCGCGCGTGCGCCCGCGAGCGGATGCGTCAGCGCGGCGGGCGGCTGGCGAAGTTCGCGCTGAGCGCCGGGGACGATCTGCCGCTGCGCCTCTTCGGGATGATCGCGGCGGCGGCGACGACCTGGGAGGAGCGCGGCGGTCCGGTGTGGCAACCGGCGTGGTGAGCCCGAGCTCAGGGTGAACGGGTGGCCGCGTGCGTGAACGGGCGTGCGGCCTCGAGCTGCGCCGCCAGCCGGAGCAAGAGGTCCTCGCGCGCGTAGGCGCCGACGAGCTGGACACCGACGGGGAGGTTGCCGGCGGCGACGTGCACGGGCAGCGAGATCGCCGGCTGGCCGGTCACGTTGAACGGCGCCGTGAACGGCACGATGCCGGCCGCCTTGAAGATGCCCTCGAGCGGGTTGCCGGGCGCGCTGGCGTAGAAGCCGAGCGGAGGCGGCGGCTGGGTGATCGTGGGCGTGAGCCAGACGTCCATGGTCGTCCACGCGGCGGCGAGCGCGCGCGCGGTCGCCTGCAGCCAGCGCCACGCCGCGAGGTACGCGGGCGCGGTGACCGCGCGGCCCATCTGGTAGAGCGCCCACGTCAGCGGCTCGACGTCGTCGGCGGTGAGCTTCCTGCGCACGAGCGGCTCGAGCGCGTCGAGATCGGCGGCGACGCCCGCGGACCAGACGGCGAGGAAGCGCGCGACGTACTCGGGGCGGTGGAGCGCCGGCAGCTCGACCTCCTCGACGACGTGGCCGAGGTCGGCGAGCAGCCTCGCGGTGGCGGTGACGGCCGCGTGGCACTCGGGATGGATCTCCGCGAGCTGTCCGGCCGGCGTCACGTAGCGGGTCGCGAAGCCCACGCGCAGGCGCTCGACCGGCGCGCCGACCTCGGCGGCGAAGGGGCGCGCCGGCGGCGGCGCCGTGTACGGATCGCCGGCCTCGGCGCCGGCGAGGAGATCGAGCAGCGCGGCGGTGTCGCGCACCGAGCGCGCGACCACGCCCTCGTTGACCAGGCCGCCCATGACGTCGCCCGCGTCGGGGCCGAGCGACGTGCGCCCGCGACTCGGCTTGAGACCGACGAGGCCGCAGCACGACGCCGGGATGCGGATCGATCCGCCGCCGTCGTTGGCGTGTGCGACCGGCACCAGCCCGGCCGCCACCGCCGCTGCCGAGCCGCCGCTCGAGCCACCCGTCGAGTGTCCGGCGTTCCACGGGTTGCGCGTCGGGCCCCACGCGACCGGTTCGGTCGTCGGCACGATGCCGAGCTCGCTGCAGTTGCTCTTGCCGACGATAACGAAGCCCGCCTTGCGCAGCCGCGCCACGAGGTACGAGTCGTGCCGCGCGCGGTAGCCCGCGTCCTTGAGCAGCCGCAGGCCGCCGGCGTAGGGCGCGCCCGCGACGGTCGCGAGCAGATCCTTCACGAGGATCGGCACGCCCCGGAATGGCGCGTCGGCGGCGCGCATCCCCCGCGCGGTCTCGCGCGCCTGCTCGAACAGCCGCACGATCACGGCGTGGAGCTCGGGATCGTGGCGCTCGATGCGCGCGATCGCGGCGTCGACGAGCTCGAGCGGCGTGGCGGCGCCGGTGCGGACGAGCTCGGCCTGGGCGGTGGCATCGAGAGACGACAGCTCGCGCATGGGGCCGAGCGTAGCAGCGGCGCGCCGCACGCAGGTTGCTCGCGGCGAGCCCGACGCGCTACACCCGGGGGCATGAAGCCAAGGGACGTTCCCGACGGGCGGTTCAGCGGCAAGCTGGCGCTCGTGACCGGCGGTGGTCGCGGCATCGGGCTCGCGATCGCGCTGCAGCTCGCCCACGACGGCGCGCGCGTGATCGTCACCGGTCGCACCCGCGACGATCTCGATCGCACGGCGCAGTCGATCGGCGGGCACGCGCTCGTGTGCGACCTCTCCGACCGGGCCGCGACCGACGCCATGATCGCGCAGGCGCAGGCGCTCGGCCGGGTCGACATCCTGGTCAACAACGCCGGCATCGCCGAGAGCGCGCCGCTGGCCAAGACCGACGACGCGATGTGGGACCGGATCATGGAGCTGAACGCGTCGGCGCCGTTCCGGCTGACGCGGGCGTTCGTGCCCGCGATGGTCGAGGCCGGCTGGGGGCGCGTGATCACGATCGCGTCGAACGCCGGGTTGACCGGCTACGGCTACACCGCCGCGTACTGCGCGGCGAAGCACGCGGCGGTCGGGATGACGCGCGCCCTGGCGGTGGATCTCGGCCGCAGCGGCGTGACGGTCAACGCGGTGTGCCCCGGCTGGGTGGCGACCCGCATGGCCGACGAGGCGATCGCGCGGATCCAGTCGCGCACGGGACGCGACGCGGCGACGTCGCGCGCCGCGCTCGAGAGCATGAGCCCGCAGCGGCGGTTGATCGAGCCCGAGGAGGTCGCCGCGTCGGTCGCGATGCTGTGCACCGAGGCGGCGCGCGGCATCCACGGCCAGACCCTCGTGATCGACGGCGGGCAGGTGCTCAAGTGACCGCCGGCCGCCAGGCGCCGGACGCGGTCGTCGTTCCGGGATGGCCGCAGCCGCGCGGCTACGCCAACGGGATGGTGGGCGAAGGGCGCGTGCTGTTCGTCGCCGGGCAGATCGGGTGGGAGCCCGACGGGTCGTGGAAGCAGCTGGACCTCGCCGGGCAGTTCGGGAAGGCGCTCGACAACGTCGTGCAGGTCGTGCGGGCGGCAGGCGGCGGACCGGAGCACCTGGCCTCGCTCACGATCTACGTGACCGATATCGACGCCTACCGGCGCGATCACAAGGCCGTGGGCGCCGCGTATCGCGCGGTCATGGGCAAGCACTTCCCGGCGATGGCGCTCGTCGCGGTCAGCGCGCTCGTCGAGCCACGCGCCCTCGTGGAGATCCAGGGGTATGCGTTCGTGTGACGCGGGGGTGGTCACCGCTGTCACCTGCGGTTGGCAGTCGCGTCAGGCATTATTTGGCGTTCTCGCTTCTGCCTGCGAGCGTGAGTCGGTTAGGTTGCCTGGATGCGCAAGCTCAGCCTCTTCGTGATCCCGTTCGCCGCTCTCGCCGCCTGCGGCGGCGGTGACGGCGACGTGACGCCCATCGACGGTCCCGCCGCGAACTGCACGGTCTCCACCGCCAGCTACGGCGACAAGGGCGCGCTCACCGGCGTCGCGACGTTCGCCTCCAGCACGATGAACCCCGCGATCTACCGCATCGCCGTCCAGGCCGCGCTCGAAGCGGCGGAGCCGACGGACGTGCTCTTCATCGACTTCTTCACCGGGTACGAGCCCTTCGGCACGTCGATGGCGCCCACGGCCGTGGTGCCGGGCACGTACCAGCTGACCGGCGCGCAGACCGACTTCGAGACCTGCGGCGTCTGCGTCACCGTCGGGACCAACGCGACCCAGACCGGCTACGACGACGACTACATGGTCACCGGCGGCAGCGTGACGGTGACGGCGGTCGGTGATGCGGTCGGCGAGACGCTGACGCTCTCGGTGTCGAACCTGCAGCTCCAGCACGTCACGATCGATCCGATGTCGGGCGCGACCGCCCCGGTCGGCGACGGTTGCACCACCACCATCTCGAACGGCACGTTCACGGGCATGGTGATGGCGCCGCCGATGCAGCTGACGGGCGCGACCGAGCTCCCCGGTCGCCCGACCAAGACGCGGTTCTGAGCGCCTACTTCCGCTGGCTCACGGCGACGCCCGACGCGTCGACCTGGATGCGGAACATCGCCTCGACCGGCATGCCGGCGAGCGGCTTCACGGCGTTGATGATGCAGCTCTTCTCGGCGGGTGAGAGCTCACCGGCGCCGAGGTAGGCCTTCGCGCCCGCGCCGCGCGCGACGACGGAGACGCCGAGGACGCGCGTCGTCGTCGCCGCGTCGGTGAAGCACGGCGTGATCGCCGCCTGGACGGCGGCGGCCGGCTCCGCGGCGGAGGCCGCCGCGGAGGCCTCGGGCGTCGGGCCTCGGGCCTCGGGAAGAGGGCTTCGGGCCTCGGGCGGCGGACTCGCCGGCGCCGGCGTGTCTCCGGTGACGACCGCGTGTGCGGGTGCGGGTGCGGGTGCGGGTGCGGGTGCGGGTGCGGGTGCGGTGTCGGGTGCGGGGTCGGATCCGGGTACGGGCGCCGCCGCCGTGACCGTCGTCGTCGGCTCGGTGGCGGCCATGCGGACCGGCTCCTTGCGCAGCGCCATCACCGCGATGGTCGCGGCGCCGGCGCCGATCGCCGCGCTGGCGATCGCGACGACGAGCGTCTTCGAGCGCGAGGCGACCCGCAGGTCGGGGACCGGCTCGGAGAGCGGGCGAACCGTCGCGGTGATGGTCGGCGCCGCCGCCTTGGTCGCGGCGATCTCGGCGGTAATGAGCGGCGCGGTGATCGATGCCTGGCTCTCCTCGTCGTTGGCGATCCGGGGCATCGGCACGCGCATGGTCGCGGCCAGCGGATCGATGCGCGCCGGATCGATGCGCGTGATCACGCTGTCCGACGTCGTCTCGTCGAACGCGGGCACGAGCTGCCGCGGCGCGGGCGGGCGCAGCACCGTCACGCCCATCGCCGGCGTCGGCGGCGGGGTCGGCGGCGGCGTCGCCCGCTTCGAGCGCGGGTGCTCCATGTCGCCCGACCACGTCGCGGGCCGCAGGGGGCGCGGCGTCGACTCGCCGCGGTCGTGCTTGGCCACGACGTCCATCAGCTCGCGTCCGAAGTCGGTCGCGCGGCGCACGACGCGCGTCGACTCGACGGGCAGGTCGGCGTCGGCCGTGCCCGGCAGGCGCGGGGCCGGCGCGTCGCTCGTGAGGAACTGCGCGAGCAGATCGCGCATCGGGCGGAGATCCGGCCAGCGCTCCTCGGGGAACGGGTTCATCGCGCGCACGAGCACGGAGCGCACGCTGCCCGCGATGGTCGGGAAGCTGTTCACGCCCGAGCCCATCTCGCCGCGCTGGATGCGCGTGATGCGGCGCGGCCGGTTGTTCTCGGCGCCGAACGGGTGACGGCCGGCGAGGCGCTCGAACAGGACCACGCCCAGCGAGAACACCACCGACCGCGTGTCGAGCGGCTCGCCGTTGAGCTGCTCGGGCGACGCGTACGAGGCGCAGCCGTCGACCTCGGCGGCGCGGAGCATCGCGCCCAGGGCGGGCACGACCTTGCGCGGCCCCTTCTGCAGCTCGTCGAGCACGGCGAGGAAGTGCCGCACGATGACGATCGTGTGCATGGGCTCGGGGACGTCCGTGCGCTCGGGACCGGGAGCGAGCGCCCAGAACCGTTCGGCGAACGTCTGCGTGGGGGAGGTGGTCAGGGGGGCCGGCGTCGACACCTCTCGACGAGGAGCAAGCCCCGGGCCGTCGCCCGATCCCGGGAGGCCTCGGAGGGGGACCGTGATTTCGCGCGCTTCGCCGTGGAAGGTCCGGTTGCCTGGGGAGCGGTTCCCCAACGCGGGAACCCACCCCCACCGTGATAAACCCGCGACATGCCCGAGCTCCCCACCCCGCGCTCGTTCCGGCTGGACGTCGTTCGCGGGGTCGCCACCGTCACCCTCGACCGTCCCGACCGCCTGAACGCGCTCACGTTCGAGATCTACCGCGAGCTCGCCGAGGTGTTCGAGGACCTCGACCGCCACGACGCCGTGCGCGTCGTCGTGATCACCGGCGCCGGTCGCGGCTTCTGCTCCGGAGGCGACCAGGACGACATCATCCACCACCTGCTCGGCAAGTCGACGCCGGAGCTGCTCGCGTTCACGCGCGCGACCGGGCGGCTCATCGCCGCGATCCGCCGCTGCAAGCGGCCGGTGATCGCCGCGGTGAACGGCGTGGCGGTCGGCGCCGGCGCGGTGATCGCGGCGGCGTGCGATCTGCGCATCGCGGCGGCCGGCGCGAAGTTCGGGTTCATCTTCCCCAAGGTCGGCCTGTGCGGCGCCGACATGGGCGCGACGTACCTGCTGCCGCGGCTGGTCGGGCTCGCGCATGCGTCGGAGATCCTGTTCTTCGGCGACGTGTTCGACGCCGAGCGCGCGCTCGCGATCGGCTTCGTCAACCGCGTCGTCCCCGACGCCGACGCCGCGCGAGCGATGGCGCAGGAGTGGGCGGCGAAGCTGGCGGCCGGGCCCGCGTTCGCGCACGCGATGACCAAGCAGATGCTCGAGAGCGAGGCGTGTCTGAACCTCGGCGAGGCGATCGAGGCCGAGGCCCAGGCCCAGGCGCTGTGCATGCAGCACGGCGACTTCGCCGAGGCGCACGCCGCCTTCAAGGCGAAGCGCCCGCCGCGGTTCGCCGGAGCGCCGGAGTGATCCGGTGGCGGAGGCCGGCGTGATCCCGCTGTCCGTCGACGATCTCGGCTGGTTCTTCGGCGTGGAGCATGGGCCGCTCGCGGCGAAGCTCCGCGGCGCGGCCGGCGATCTCGCGGCGGCGGAGGAAGCACCCGACGAGCCCGCGCGCGATCGCGCGGCGGTCGCGGCGCTCGCGCGGCACGGCCTGTTCGCGCTGGCGGCGCCGGAGGACGGCGCGCCGTCGGCGCTGGCGCTCTGTCTCGCGCGCGAGCTGCTGGGCTGGGTGTCGGCGCGCGCCGACTCGATCTTCGCCGTGCAGGGGCTGGGCAGCCACGCGATCGGCGCGGTGGGCAGCCCGGCGCAGCGCGCGCTCCTGCCGGCGCTGGCGGCGGGCGAGCTGGTCGCGGCGTTCGCGTTGACCGAGCCCGAGGCGGGGAGCGACGTCGCGGCGATCGCGACGCGCGCGGCCGCCGATGGTGACGGCTGGCGCCTCACCGGCGAGAAGATCTTCATCTCGAACCTCGGCGTCGCGACCCACGCGACGGTGTTCGCGACCGTCGATCCGGCGGCGGGCAAGAAGGGCCTCACCGCGTTCTGGGTGCCGCTCGACACGCCGGGCGTCACCGTCGTGCCGCAGGAGCCGATCGCGCCGCACCCGCTGGGGCGCCTCGTGCTCGAGGGCGCGCGCGTCGGCGGTGACGCGATCATCGGCGCGCGCGGGCAGGGGATGAAGCTCGCGCTCCAGACCCTCGACACGTTCCGCGTGTCGGTGGCGGCGGCGGCGGTGGGCATGGCGCGTCGCGCGCTCGCCGAGGCGGTCGCGCACGTCGGCGCGCGGGTCCAGTTCGGCAAGCCGCTCGCCGAGCAGCCGCTCGTGCAGGCGCACCTCGCCGACATGGCGGTGCAGATCGACGCCGCGCGCCTGCTCGCGCTGCGGGCCGCCTACCTGAAGGACACGGGCGCGCCGCGGACCACGGTCGAGGTCTCGATGGCGAAGCTGTTCGCCACCGAGGCGGCGCAGGACGTGATCGATCGCGCCGTCCAGCTCCTCGGCGGCCGCGGCGTCATGCGCGGCGCCGTCGTCGAGCACCTGTACCGCGCGATCCGCCCGCTGCGCATCTACGAGGGCACGAGCGAGATCCAGCGCACGATCATCGGGCGAGCGATCGCGCAGGGAGCGTCATCGACATGACGAGCACGAGCTTTCCGGACGACCTCAACCTCGCCGACCACTGGCTCTACGACCGGGTGAAGGAAGGGCGGGGGAGCCATCCCGCGATCCGCATGGGCGACCGGTCGTGGACCTACGCCGAGGTCGCCGATCGGAGCGCCGCGCTGGCGCGATCGCTCATGGAGTCCGGGATCCAGCCGGGCGACCGCGTGTACATCGTCCTGCCCGACATCCCGCCGTTCGCGTGGGCGATCTTCGCGACGCTCACCGCCGGCGCGGTGGTCACGATGGGCAACCCCATCGCGCCGGCCGCGGATCTCGCGCGCGTCGTCGACTACGTCGGCGCCAGGGTGCTGGTCACGACGCCGGCGGTGGCCGACGCGGTCGTCGCCCAGCTCGACGACGGCGCGCGGCTGGCGAAGATCCTCCTGGTCCCCGACGCCGGGATCGACGACGACCCCGAGGTGAAGGCCGAGGCCGGGCCGGCGCTCGCGGCGTCGGGCCGGCGGTGGGAGTCGCTCGATCGCGCGGTCGCCGCCGGCGCTACCTCGACGCGCGCGCGGCCCCGCACGCACCGCGACGACTGGGCGATCTGGCTGTTCACGTCGGGCTCGACCGGCACGCCCAAGGCCGCGATGCACTGCCACCGCGACTTCGCGTTCAACACCGAGGTCTACGCCAGGCAGACGATGGGCTACCGCGCCGACGACGTGACCGTCAGCGTGCCGCGGCTCTTCTTCGGCTACGCGACCGGCACGAACCTGTGGTTCCCGTTCGCGGTGGGCGCGACGGTGTGCCTCTTCCCCGAGCGGCCGACGCCGGAGAGCCTGGTCGCGGCGATCGCGCGCTACCGCCCGACGATCGTGACCAACGTGCCGACGATGCTCGCCAAGCTGCTCGACCACGACGACGAGCTGCGGGCGCGCGGCGAGCCCGGGCTGGATCTCGCGTGCGTGCGCTTCCACCTGTCGGCGGGCGAGGCCTTGCCGCCGGCCTTGCTCGAGCGCTTCCTCGCCCGCTTCGGCGGCGCGGTGTACGACGGCATCGGCTCGGCCGAGATGTTCCACATCTACTGCACCAACCGGCCGGGCGACGTCCTGCCGGGCTCGCTCGGGCGCGCGGTCCCCGGCTACGAGCTCGCGGTCCTGCCCGAGGAGGCCACCGGGGCGGGCGCGCCGCCGGTGCCGGTCGGCGAGATCGGCGTCCTGTGGGTGAAGGGCGACTCGGTCGCGCAGGGCTACTACCAGGATCGCGAGAAGAGCTGGCGGACGTTCCACGGTCACTGGTGCCGCACGGGCGATCTGTTCCGCATCGACGAGCGCGGCTACCTCTGGTTCAGCGGGCGCGCCGACGATCTGCTGAAGGTCGGCGGTGTCTTCGTCGCGCCGCTCGAGGTCGAGGAGTGCCTGTGCACCCACGCGGCAGTCAGCGGCGCGGCGGTCATCGGCGCGCTCGAGCAGGGGCTGACCAAGCCCAAGGCCGTCGTCGTCGTACGCCCCGAGGCGCGCGAGCGGCTCGCCGATGCGACGGGACGCGCCGCGCTGGCGAAGGAGCTCCAGGAGCACGTACGCGCGCGGCTGTCGAAGCACAAGTACCCGCGCTGGGTCGTCTTCGTCGACGAGCTGCCGCGCAACGATCGCGGCAAGGTCGACAAGAAGGCGCTCGCCGCGAAGGAGGCGGCGGGCGAGCTGCGCGGGGACGGGGCGGCGTGAGGCTCGCCGAGCTCACCAGCCCGGCGCTGGCGGCGCTCGTCACCGGCGGACGCCCGGTGGTCGCGCTGGTGCCGGTCGGCTCGACGGAGCCGCACGGCCCGCACCTGCCGCTCGCGACCGACGTCATCATCAGCGACGCGGCGTGCGCGCGGGCGATCGCTGGGCTCGACGCCGCCGGCCTCGCGGCGGTGATCGCGCCGGCGGTGCCGTACGGTGTCACCGAGTGCGCGAGCGGCTTCGCCGGCGCGGTGAGCGTGCCCGCCGAGGTGCTCACCGCGTACCTCGGCGCGGTGGCCGACGGCCTGCTCGCCCAGGGCCTCGCCCACGTGTGCCTGGTCAACAACCACCTCGAGCCCGCGCATGACGCCGCCGTCCGCGCCGTCGCCGCCGGCGAGGCGCGCGCGGGTCGCGTGTCGGTCGCGTGCCCGCTCACGCGGCGCTGGGCGCGCACGCTGTCGGCGGAGTTCAAGAGCGGCGCGTGCCACGCGGGCCGCTACGAGACGTCGATCGTCCAGGCGTCGGCGCCCGCGCTCGTCGACGACGCCGCGCGCGTCGCCCTGCCCGAGGTCCCGATCTCGCTGTCGGAGCAGCTCCGGGCGGGTGTCACGACCTTCGCGGCGATGGGCATGGACCGCGCCTACGCCGGCGCCCCGGCGGCGGCGACCTCAACCGAGGGCGAGGAGCAGCTCGCCCGCCTGGCCGAGATGATCGTGACCGAGGTGCGCGAGGCCCTCGCGTCCCGTTCACCCTGAGCGAGGCCGAGCGTCAGCGAGGCCGAGTCGAAGGGTGTCAGCGCAGGAACCTCGGCCCCGCCGGATCCGGAGGGACGTCGTCGCCGGCCGCGGCCGCGCGCGCGGGGGCAGGCGGCGGCGACGCGGCGAGCGGCGTGATCGGACCCGACGACGAGGCGGCGCGCGCGGCCGGCGGACGGCTCGCCGCCGGCGGCTGGCTGCTCGCGGCGACGACGAGCGGCTCGCTCGGCCGCTGGCCTGTGGGGGCGGCGACGGGCGCCGGCGGCTGCTCCGCGCGCGCGGCGAGCGCGTCGGCCTGCTTCGAGAGCGCGATCGTCTTGTACACGGCGTAGCCCCAGACCCCGGCGATGACGATCGGGAACCCGACGACCGCCCACTTGCCACCGATCTCGAAGAGCAGCTTGGTCGTCCTGCCGACGTAGAGCACGCCGCCCTCCTCCTCGAGCCGGGTGAAGTCGACGTAGCTCGAGTACGCCAGCCACACGAGCAGCGGGAAGAGCAGGAACAGGACCTGCCACACCTTCAGGCGCTCCGGCATCCACATCGCCCGGGACCTTCGGCCGGCGAGGCGCGCGTGTCAACGAGGAAGCTGGTCGCGGCCGGTCGAGCTCAGGAGCGCGGGAGCAAGCGCACGACCCGTGCGGCAGGAAGCGGCAGCCCGTGCTCGCGGAGGAACTGCGCGCGCGCGCTGCGGTCGACGGCGCGGAACACCGTCGCGGCCGTGCTCGAGCCGGCGATCGCCGCCGCCGCCGCCACCGCGATCGCCCCGGCGAGGCCGCTCGCGAAGGGGAAGAGGAGCGCGAACACGGCCGCGGTCGCGAGCGCCGCGGGCGGCAGGCCGAGCACGGCCTTCATGCGATTGCGCGTGAGCGCGTCGTCCTGGTAGTCGCGCTCGCAGCTGCGGCAGCGCTTGTGGCTCGTCGGCTGGTGACGGCGGCAGAGCGGTGCCTCGCAGCGGGCGCATCGCGTGATCGCGGCGTCCTCGCAGCTCGGGCAGCGCCGGAACGCACCCATACGACAAGTCTGCCTCCATCCCGCGCGTTGTCACGTGCATCGTGTGGCGTGATGCGGCCCACGCGTGCGGTACCCTGTCGGCGTGGGGTTCGAGCGCATCGACCGGATCGCCCGCGACATGGCGGCGCGCAAGCGCGGGGACACGCCGCGGCGTGGCGCGCCCGTGCGGTGGGCGATGCTCGGGCTGCTCGCGGCGGTGGGCATCGGCGGCGCGGGCTACTTCGTCGGCGGCTCCTCGGGCACGAAGCCGCCGGATCCTCACAGGCTGGCGGCGATGAGGGCGGGTGTCGAGACCGCGCCGGCGCCCGAGCGTGCGCCCGAGCCTGCGCCCGCGCCGGTGCCAGGGCCGGTCGCTCCGCCGCTCGTCGCGCCGTACGCCGAGCTCCCGCCCGAGCCGCCCGAGGAGCCCGCGGCGTCGCTCCTGTCCTCCACCTCGCCGGCGAGCGCGGCCCGCGCCGCCCGGGTGGCGGTCGTGCTCGACGATCTCGACGCGACGCTGCACGGCCTCCGCCTCACGTGGCCCGGCAAGATGGGGGCGTTGCCATGGCGCCTGCCGCGCCGGCTCGACGCCGATCAGCTGGAGCGCGAGCTCGCGGCGCTCGACGACCAGCTCGCCGGCGCGCATGATCCGCTGACGCTGCGCACGCGCGAGTGGATCGCCGTGGCGCGCGCCGACGGCACGCGGTTGCTGTCGCTCCATGCCGCGTGGTCGGCGCCCGGCGCATCCGCCGACGAGCTCGCCGCGGAGCTGCACCCGATCTTCGATCGCCTCGTCGCCGCGAGCCAGGCCCTGCACGCCGCCGTCGCCGCGGAGCTGACGCCGCCGCCGCGCGGCACCCTGGCCAGGCTGGCGAGCGCGTGTCGGGTCGCGCCGCTGCTCGCGCGTCTGCCGCTGCGCGGCACCGCCGCCGTCACCTACGGCGTCGAGGCGGGCGGCCCGTCGCCGTCGCCGGTGCCGATGCCGGAGCCTCCCGAGCGCGAGCTTCGCGAGCGCGCGACCGCGTGCGCCAGGGAGGCGCTCGCGTTCCTCGACGCGCACCCGGGAGAGGCGCTCGATCACGACGTCATCTATCAGCTGGCGCTCGCGAACCAGCTCGCCGTCAACCTCCTGCGCGAGGCCGAGCGCCGCCGCCGCCCCGCGTCGCCGCGCGCCTTCGTCAGCGCCGCGGGCAACCTCGCCCAGGAATCCGCCATGCTCGCCACCGCGCGCCGCCGCCACGATCCGTCGCTGGCCGCCGCCGACGCGCCGGCCGCGGCCGCGCCGCCGCGCCGCCGCTAGTCACCGCGTCGTCGCCAGCCGAGGCGTGTCGCGAAACGTCCGCACGGCGACCTGGTGGCGATCCTGCCAGCGCACGGCGCCGGGCACGCGGCGGATGTGCCGCTCGACGATCGGGATCCCCGCCGATCGTACGAGGCGCGCCAGCTCGCGCGCCATGTCGATGTACGGCCTGGCATCGGCCTTGAACCAGAACCGCCCGTGATCGAGCTCGGTCGGCGCGTCGAGCCACCTCTCGAACCAGTCGAGCGTTCGGTCGATCTCGTCGGCCAGCTCCGGCTTCGCCGCCCGGGCGTCGGTGAGGTACGAGAACACGCCGTAGGGCTCGCGCTCGTGCTCGAAGCGAATCCACGCGGTCGTCGAGCGCACGGGGAGCGGCGCGGGCAGCTTGCGCCCGAGGTTGCGCGTGTATCGCTTGCGCCGCGACATGGGCGGGCAGGGTAGCAGCGGTCGAGGATCTCGCACGCGCGTGATCCGGAGTGCGTCGTCGACGTCGGCGCCGCGTCGTATCCTGGGCGGATGGAGTGCTCCGCCTGCGCGGATCGGCCGCCGCTGTGCCCGCGCTGCCGCGATCGCCGGTTCCAGTGGCACGCCGGTCAGGCGCGCGTGATCGGCATGGCGTGGGGCGAGCGCCTGCGCCGCCTCATGCCCGGCGAGGCCTGGCCCGCGTACGAGACCAGCGAGCGCATGCAGCGCATCACCTGCAAGAAGGTCCGCGCGCTCGCGGGCGGTGACGCCGCGCTCCTCGAGCTCCTCGCGCGCGCCTGCGCCGACGCCGCGCGCGACATGTACGAGCGCGCCGCCGCGCCGCCGCAGTCGGTGTCGTTCCGCGTGCCGCGCAAACCGCGCGCCTGACGCCGGCGCCTGTCAGAGTGTCCTGATGGAGACAGTGCCGGAAATCAAGATGGCGAACCGGAGGACGAGGAAGGGGGCTGCAGTGCAGCTGACGCTCGATCAGGCGCGGAAGCCCGAGGGGCACGGCGGGTGGCGTCCGGGCGCGGGGCGGCCGCGCGGGCGCAAGACGGTCTCGCACGACGCGCGCGAGGCGTTCGCTGCCCGGTATCCGCTACACGTGACGTGGCGGATCCGGGAAGGCGTGCGCTCGCTCCGCCGGGAGGCGGTGCTGGAGGTCGTACGGGCGAAGCTCGCCGCGTGCGCGCGCGGCGACGCAGGCGAAGCGCGGGCTCCTCGGGTTCGACGAGGTCCCGGGCCCTGACGTTCAGAGGTACAGCACGAGGCCGACCTCGCCGAGCACGATCACGTCGAAGTCGCCGCCGAGGACCTGCACGCCGGCGGACAGATCGACGGTGTCCGGCACGACCCCGTAGAGCGCGCCGACGCGGAACCCGCCGCCCGGCTTCTCACGCTCGCCGAGGACGAACTCGGGGGTGAAGGTGAACGACAGCGGGCCGGCCGTGCTGGCGCGGATGCCGAACCCGAAGTGCAGGTCGTTCTCGATGTCGGCTTCGTCGCCGAGGATCCGCATCCCGGCGTGGATGCTGAACACGCGGCCGAACGCGTACGCGACCGTGCCGCGGACGCCGATCCCACCTTCGGTCAGGGCGAGCGAGCCGCTGCCCTCGATCCGGAAGAACTTGTGCGTCGGCGCCGGCGCGCTGGTGCCGGGCAGAGGCGGCGGCGGCGGCGCCTGTGCGGACGCCGGCACGGACGCCGCGCAGAGCGCGGCCATGGCGATGACGGACGACGCCGTTCGTTTGCTCCCCAAGCAACAACGCTAACAGGACCGGCGCCGGGCCGGCAAGCGCCGCGGAACCTACTGCTTGATGCCGTGCTTGTTCTTCACCTGGTCCCTCGCCCCGCGCGTCATCACGGGAACTTGTATTGGAGCTTGGAGCCGCAGGTAACGCGAGGAACCGTGGACTTGCGCGAGTCACTGGAGAAGACTTGGACAAGGACTGTCGTAGCGAGCGTGTAGAACCGGGGGAACCATGGCGGTACTACGGGCAGACGCCTCGACGTGCGCGCGGCGTGCCGTCGCGATCGTCGATCGCCGTCACGTGCGCGCGACGATGCGCATGCATCCGTGGCTGCCCGATGAGCTCGAGGTCGCCGGCGCCGGCGCGCTCGATGCGGCTGCGGAGCGGATCACCTGGGCAGCTCTCCGACGGTTCGGGCCCGAGCCAGCGAGCGGCGGCGAGTCAGCGACGGAGTGGCAGCGCGCGTGGGTGACCCGGAGCGACGCCTCGTGGGCGGTCATCGACCGCGCCGCGGCGCGCGCGGCCTCGGCGATCGCCGAGCTCAGGGAGGCCGTCCGGGAGCTGGAGTCGCACGCCGCGAGTGGCGCCATCGGGCACGTTGACGAGCTCGGCAACGTCGTGCTGGGGCGCGTGTCCATCGAAGACGCGGGCGTGCTCGGGCAACTTCGCGGCGTGCTCATGCAAGCGCAGACGCTCGACGCGGCGCGTGCCCACGCGAACCAGCGGCCCAAGCGACGGCTGAAGTCGACCGGGCTTTGGCTGCGGGTCTTCTGGGACTTCACCGCGTTCCTCGTTGAGCCGGGGATCGACGAGGACGATCGCTTCACAGTCGGCGACGTGGCTCAGCTGCTCAGGTGCGCGACCACCGATTGGGATCCCGCGCCCTTCGATTCGGTGCCAGGCGGACACGGTCTCGAGGAACGGATCAAGACCGAGCTCGCGCGGGCGCGCGAGCGCGCCGCGGTGTCCAGGTCCGCGTAACCACCGAGGGAACACGAATCGACAGCCAGGCGCGCCCGTTCGAGTTCCTGGCGCGCGACAAAACAGCCGTCTAGTAACGACTCCAGGCGATCAGAGCTGGAGTCGTGCATGTCGGACCTGAGGAACGCAGCGGTTACCCCCGAGGAAGCGCACACCGAGACGGATGCCCCACGGGCGCGCCGCGTCGGGTACAAGGGCGCGAGTCAGCACACCGGCCTGCCGGTCGGGACGCTCAAACAGAAGGTGCATCGCCGAGCGATTCCGCACCTGCGGCTCGGTCCGCGGCTCGTGCGCTTCGATCTCGACGACCTCGACCGCTGGCTCGAGGAGCACAAGGTCGCGCCGGCGGGTGCGCGGTGACAGCGCGCCCCACGCGGGCGCGCCGCTCTCGCACGGGCTCGCCGCCGGCGCACGCACCGGACGATCAGCCCCAGCTGCGCGGCGCACCTCGTAACGCTCGCCGACCCGAGATCCCGGCCCCCGGTCTCCGCGCGCGTCGAGAAGCGCTCCTAGCTGCGATCGCCGCGCTCGTCGCGCCGCGACGCGCTCCGGTCCGCACGCTGAGCCAGGTCGAGCGCCTGGTCGCGGAGGGGGGCGAGGAACCGTCCCCGTGCGACCGCGAAGGTCCACTCGGCGACGTCGTCGGCAGCGTTTGCGGCGTCCTCTCGATGCGCGGCTCCGGCGAGAGCTCGCCACGCCAGCTCCTGGCCGCGCTCTGGTTCTACGTGAAGGACTTCGCCGCGCCTCGAGGTCGCCGGTGACGCCGGACTGGCGCCCGTGGGCCGCCCGCGTCGGCGCCGCTGCGCTCGAGCTTGGCCGCTGCGTGCGCGACGTCGTGCGGTCCGTGCTGGGTCTGGGGCGTGCCCTGCTGCACCGTCCTCGCACGCCGATCGCGTGCATCGCGCCGGCGCCGGCGCCGCCGTCGGAGTCGACGTCGTCGGCGGCGGCGGCCGAACACGAGGCCCACGTCCGTGCCCTCGAGGCGCGGTGCGTCCTGGGTCGAGAGCTGCCTCCGCGCCGCACCGGGGACCTTCCCATGCTCGTGGAGGTCGCCGGCAGGGAAGCGGTCATCGAGGCGGCGGCGGTGGCGCTCGTCGAGCTGCTCGCGCAGGAGCAGGTCGAGCTCGACCCGGTTCGGTGGGCGCTCGCGGGTCTCAACCGGCCGCGCACGGGGGCGCCATCATGAGCGCCAGAGCGAGCAACGTGATCGCCTTCCCGCTCGGCGGCCCGGCCCCCGCGCACCGCGACGTCAAGCCGGCGAAGGTGTCGGCGCCGCCGACGGCGAGCGTGGCGATCGTGTCGGACGTCGAGCGCCAGGCCGCGGCCGCAGAGCTCGACCAGGTCCTCGGCTACGCCGGCGCCGGCGCGCGGGCGCTCGAGCGGTGGGGGCGGCCGGCGGACGCAAGCGAGGCGCGCGGGCTGTGCAGCCGGTGCCGGATGCACCGCGTGCTCGGCGTCGACGGCCGCTGTGAGCCGTGTGCGCCCTACGATGCGACCGAGGAGCGCGGCGGCTGATGGCGGCTGCCGTTCGCCTCTCCGCTGCCGTGTCGACCGCGCCGGAGATCGACTGCCTCGCCGGCCTGCTCGCTCTGGCCGATCGGGACCACGCCGTGGGCAAGCTGAAGCGCATCGTCGAGTTCCAGACCGAGGCGTGGACCCCGGCGGAACCGACGGCGCCGGTACCGCGCCACGTCCTGATCGGCATCCTGGGACCGAAGGGCCCGCAGGCGATGATCGACTCCGGGCTCGCGGAGGTCCGAAGCGACGGGCGCTTCGAGATCCTCGGCGACTTCGGCGGCGACCTCGGATGGCAGTACAAGCTGCGCGAGCAGCGGCGGGATGCCGGGGCCGGCCGCGCCAAGAAGGCGAGCCGGGTGGGCGGGCGCTTCGCTCGCAAGGAACCTGACGGCGACCAGCGGCCCGCTGGTGAGAGCAGCGGGAAGCCATCGGGCGACCAGCGGCCCGCTGGTGAGCCGCCAGCGGGCGATCACCGGCCGACCAGCCCTCCGGACTCCGGACTCTCTGCTCCTACCTCTACATCCCTCTCTGATCCGGAACCGGGCGACGGTCTGGTTGCCGGCGTAACCGAGACGGAGGACATCCCGGCCGACATGGACCCGGAGCTCGCCGAACTCACGCGGGCGCTGGCAGCTGCGCGCGACGCGAACCAGAGCAACGTCGACGCCAAGGCGAAGGAGGCCCTACGCCAGGCATCGCTCGAGGACGAGCGCAGGAGAGAGCTGCAGAGCGGACGCGGTGGTCGCGCCGGCGTGCCGCCGCGCGCGCCAGCGGCCTATCGCCGCAACGGCACCGAGGTGATCCGGTGAGCGACCCTGCCGACCGCGGCGACGTCTCGCCCGAGGCTATCCGCGAGTTCCGCGAGCTCGTCGCGTCGCTCCCAGCGGACGACGACGCGGAGGCGTGGGCCGCTCGCGAGGCGGTGGCGCGCGCCGCGGCCGCGGCTGACGTGCGCCGCTCGCTCGAGCAGCGCGGCCGCCTCCTGGTCGAGAAGGGCTTCCCGCTCGCCGCGCTCGATGACGCGCTCTCGCCTGAGCTCGATATGGCGTGCCCGCCGCTCGCCAGGGTCGCGCGGTGGAACCCGGGCGAGCATCCGCTGCTCGCGCTCGCCGGCTCGACCGGCATCGGGAAGACGGTCGCGGCGGCCTGGTGGGCGCTGCACTGCCGCGTGCCCGGCATGCGCTTCGTGCGCGCGACGACCTTCGCGCGCCTGCGCGGCCGCGCGCACCAGGAGCTGCTCGACGCCGGCGCGCTCGTGCTCGACGACCTGGGCGAGGAGCCGCTCGATCGCGCCGGCATCGTCCTCGCGAACCTTGGCGAGCTCGTCGACGTGTTCTACCAGGCGCGCAAGCCGCTCCTGGTGACGTCGAACCTCCGCGACGTCGACTTCGCCGAGCGCTACGGCGAACGCATTGCCTCGAGGTGGCGCCAGCGTGGCCGGTGGGCGGAGTTCGGCGGCGCGCCCTCGCGGCGGCCGCCGCCGACCGAGCGGCAGAGGAGCCTCGTGTGACGTCGCGTCGGCGCATGCAGGAGCACGTGCTCGACGCCGGGCCCGGCGTCCACACCGCCGCCGGCGCCCCCGCGCTGCGCGATCTCGCGCGACCGAGCATCGAGGCGCGCGACGCCGGGCTGCCGGTGAGCCGCTCGGCGCCGACCAGGGCGCAGCGGACGCCGGACACGTTCGGCCAACCGGGCTCGCGCCGGGCCGGGCTCGATGCGTGGGCGCCGAGCAGCTCGCAATCGGCGCGGCCGCGCGGACGGGTGGCTCGTGCGGAGCGGCCGCGGCTCGAGGACCTCGTCGCGCGGCTGGCGGCGCCCGACCGGCGAGCGACGCGCGCGGGCGCGGCGCTGGCGCTCGTGGCGTCCGGCCTCGAGTGGTCGGAAGTCGCCGCGCTGCGCGTCGCCGCCTTCCTGCCGAAGACCTCGCCGGCGAGCGTGATCGTGCTCGAGCAGCGGGCCGGCGCGACGCGGTCGCGCGGCGCGGGATGGTACGCGCCGATCGGCGAGGAGCTGCTCGCCGCCATCGCCTCGTGGTGGGCGCTCCTGCCGTCGCGCGGTGCGGCGTTCGGCGGCGACTCGGCGAAGGCCGGCGAGCTGCGCGCGGAGGTCCTCGAGGTGGCGCGATCTCGAGGGCTGGCGATCGACGTCGTCGCGCTCGAGCGTGCATCGCGGGCGGCTCGGCGGCTCTGGCGCCGCCAGACCGGCGCCGGCGTCGTCCACGTGGGATCGGTTCCCGCGCAGACCACCGGGCCGAGCGCGGCCGCGGCCGAGCGCGCGCTGTACCGCGGGGCGCTCGCCGCACTCGAGCCGACCATCGCGCGGCAGGCGGAGCGCGTCGCCGCGCTCGAGGTCGCGGAGCGAGCGCTGCGCGCGCAGCTCGCCGGCGACGCGCCCGGCCGGTGCGGCGCGTGGAGCTCGACGAAGCCGTGCGGCGGCGAGGTCGAGGCGAGGTGGTGCGCGTCGTGCGGCGAGATCGTGCTCCGCTGCGGGAAGCATGGCGGCGCCGCGGCCGCCGCGGTGGACCTCGCCACTCGACACGCGATGCCGCTCGGGCACCTCGCCGCCGGCGTCGACGTTGCCGCACTGCCCGCGCTCCGTGCCGAGGCGCGGCGGCTCACGGAGACAGGGTGACCCGTGCACGGCGACCACGATCCCCAGCCGCGCTCGACGCGCTCGCCGTCGAGCTGGTCGCCGCGCGCGCTGACCTCGCGTCCAGCATGCGCACACGCGCCGCGCTCGAGCGCCTGGTCGACGGCGCCGACCCCGGGCGCTGCGACGCCGCAACGCCTGCGTCGATCTGCGCGGGCGCCGTTCGCGAGCGCTGGTGCGAGCTGTGCGGGGCGACGTTCCGGGTCTGCCGCGCGCACGGCGACCTCCGCAGCGCCACGCACCGGCTCGACGTGCACAAGCGCCAGGCGCACGGGGGGCAGGGTGCGTGAGCTCGGCGTCGTCCGGCCGCGGACGCGCGGCGAATGCCTCGAGGAGGCGCGCCCGTGTCCGTGGGTCGGGTGTCGGCACCATCTCCTGCTCGAGGCGGTCGACGGCGGCCGCGGAGGCCTCGTGCTGAACGTGCCGCGAGAGCCCGGCCGGCGGCGCGCGCTGAAGGCCACGGCGGCGGCGGAACTCGTGCGGGTCTGGATCGACGACGCGGTCGAGCTGCTCGCGGGGATGCCGGCGAGCTGCTCGCTCGACGAGGCCGACGCCGGCGCGCTCGGCCGGATGGCGGTGGCGTCGAACGTGGGACGGAGCCGCGAGGGCATTCGCCAGGTGCGGCGCGTCGCGATCGCGGCGCTCGCACGGGCGCGGCAGGCGGAGGCGGCATGCAGGTGAGCGCGGCGAGCGAGCGGCCGCGCACGCGCGCCGAGTGCGCGGGCGGCGCGCGCCCGTGTCCGTGGGTTGCGTGCGAGCACCATCTCCTGCTCGAACTCGGCCGCCGGACGACGCGCGCACGGCGCGGCGCCGCGCACCGGAGCCCCGGGCTCATCCTCAACCTGCCGCGCGCGCGGGGCGGCAGGCGCCAGCACCTCGCCTCGACCGCCGCCGCGGAGCTGGTGCGGGTGTGGATCGACGACGCGCTCGAGCTGCTCTGGGCGATGCCGGACTCGTGCGCGCTCGACGTCGCCGAGCGGGGCGCGAGTTCGACCGGCGACCTGCAGAGGCACACGGGACGCAGCGCCGCCGGCGAGCGTGCGCTGCGACGCGCCGCCATCGTCGAGCTCGCGCGGCAGCGCGAGCAAACGTCTGCAATCTCGGCGGCGCCGGAGGCAAGAGGCCGAAATTATTGGAGGGGTCGAGCCGACAGCACCCGGCGCTTCACGCAAGGGTTTCGCCCTCCCGAAACGAGCCGAAAACCCACGCGGACCGACGGAGGCGGCGCGTGAGGAAACCGAACGCAAACCCACGCGCTCGGTCGCGTTCGGCGCGATCGACGACGCGGACGGGATCAACGAAATCGACGACGGGATCAACGAAGCGCGCGGAGGAGGGTACGCACCGTGCTGCGGTCGCGCGCGAGAACGGACGTCGCGGCGGCCGACCGAAGGCGACGCTGCCGCCCGAGGTCTCCGCGCGACTCGGGCCGCCACCTGTGAAACCGCTCGAGCTCGCCCGGTGGCAGCAGCGGTACGTCGCCGAGCTCGCGTACCTGCTCGGCGTCGGCCAGGTCGATCGAGGCCTGGCCGGGGCGATCAGCTCGGTGCTCGGCAAGTCGGCTCGGATGATGCCGCTGGACGTGCTCGCCGATCTCGAGGACTCGCTCAAGCTCAGCGACACGCTCATGAAGGCGCCCGATGCCGGGCCCCAACTCGTGGAGGACGATCGCGATGTCCAGCCTGGGGCTGCTCCGATCCGCTGTCCGCCGGCTCGCTGAGGAGAGCGCGCAGGCCGCCGCTCGCTTCGTCGAGTTCGGCGTCCGGATCATCGTCGCCGACGTTGACGGCACGGGCGCGGCCGCACGGTGGCGGCCGGGTAGCGACGAGGTCCTCGCGGAGCTCGGCGGCATCTGGGATCGGCGGACGAAGGGGTATCTCGCGCGTCGCCCGGTGCGCTGGCTCGAGGTGCGCCTGCATCGCGGACAGGAGCGGGCTGCGCGCTGGCTCGCCGAGTGGTTGGCGCGCTACGCGATCGCGGCGGCCGGCGCCGGCGCGGCGGCCTGGAAGGGCTTCCGGCGCGTCTGGAGCGCGCTGCTCATCGGCGGCCGGCGGAGCGGGAAGTCGTACCTCTCGGTGGCCACGCTCGCGGTCTTCGCGGCGTTCTGTCCGCGAGCGATCGTGTGGGCGGTGTCGCCGACCAGGGAGACCGGCGAGGAGCTCGACCAGGCGCTGCAGGATGCGATGCCGCGCGCCTGGTACAAGCGCCGTGAAGGCACGGGGAGCACGGTCACGACATACACGCTCGGCAACGGCGCCAAGATCTTCCTGCGGTCGGGCGCGAAGGCGCCGGCGCTCAAGCAAGGTCGAGTCGACCTGGTGCTGCTCAACGAAGCGCAGCTCTTCGAGCGGCGATCGTTCACACAGGTCCGCGGCGCGATCTCCGACCGCGCAGGCCTCGTGCTCTTGACGGCCAACCCCCCGGACGCCGCCAAGGGACGCTGGGTCGAGGAGCTGTTCGAGGGCGCGACCTCCGAGGAGCTCGACGCCATCGCCTTCGAGCTCGACCCGCGCGACAACCCCTTCGTCGAGTACGAGGTGCTCGAGTCCATGCGCAAGGAGGTCGACGCCAAGACCTTCGAGCGCGAGGTCCTCGGCAAGTTCGCGCCGATCGGCGACGTGGTCTTCTACGCATGGAGCGATCGCGAGAGCTGGCGCGATCCGCCGGCACACCTCGTCGACATCACCGCCGAGGTCACGCGGCGCGAGCTCGGCCGCGCCGTCGGCTACGTCGTCGGGATGGACTTCCAGAGGTCACCGCACATGGTCGCGGTCGTGCTCAAGGTCTTCCGTGACCCGGAGCGGCCGAGCGAAGAGCTCGTGTGGGTCGTCGACGAGGTGATCGCCGAGGAGGCCGACGAGTACCACCTGATCGATGCGCTCGAGGCGCTCGGACGGTGGACGCCGGCGGGCCGGCTCGCCGACGACGGCTATCGCGGCTGGACCGACCCAGGCGACGACAAGGCGAACCCGGTGCAATGCGCGGTGGTCGCTGACGCCTCGGGCTGGTTCCAGGACGGCGCGCACACGAAGGGCCGGACGAGCGACCAGGCGCTCCGCGCGCGCAAGTGGACGGCGCTCTACAAGCCTCAGAAGGACAGCGACCGGAACCCGGACATCGTCGAGCGCTGCAAGGTCGGTAACGCGCGGCTGAAGGCGGCCGACGGCGTTCGCCGGTTCTTCGTCGCGCGGCACTGCAAGCGCACCGCGGAGGGGCTGCGCCGCTGGGAGATCAAGAACGGCGTCGCGTACCGCAAGTCGGACTTCGCACACATTTGCGACGCCGCGACGTACCCGCTCTATCGGCTGTACGGTCGACCGCCGCTGAGGAAGCGCCCGCTGCGTCCCGAGGACATCTCGTTCCCGTCGATGCCGGAAGCGCGCGCGGTGCGGTCGCGCATCGGCGGCTACGACTCGCCCGCGAGTGGGAAGGACAGGGTGAAGGGATGGTGAGTGTCGCCGTGTTAGTCGAACTCGCCGCGGCCGTCTTCCCAGAGCCGCGATCCCGGCGCCGGCGGCGGATGGAGTACCTCGCCTCGGGCGGCGCGCGCCGCTGTGCAGCCCGGGGTGACAAGGGCGCCCTTCGACGACTTTCTGGCCCTGTCGGCGGCCACCGGGCGACACGGATGGACATGCCCGACGCCACGTCCCCGGAGTTCTGCTCGGTCGACGAGATCGCTCGCGCCCTCGGCATCGCGGACAAGACCGCGCACCGCTGGATCGACGAGGGCCGTCTCGCCGCGGTCCGCATCGGCGGCCGCGTGCTCGTGCCTCGCTCGGAGCTCGGCCGCCTCGCCGCCGCGGCGGCCGCGAACCTGCGCCCGGTCGACGTCGACGCGGTGCCGGGCGCGACGATGGACTACCGCGGCGGCTTCAACATGTCGGCGGGCGGAGGGGCCGGAGGAGCGCGCCGGCAGCGCTGATCAAGCGCGCCGGCGACCAGCGCGGTCGTCGCCGGCGTGAGCAACCCGACCGCGGCGCGCTCGCAGGATCCCCCGACGCGCACTCGAAGGGAGAGAAGATGCAGACCACCACGAATCGTCCGACGGCGCTCGCGCCGTCCCCCGTCGCCGTCGCGCTGGACGCGCTGGCGGCCTGGCTCCGCGCCTGGGTCGCGTACATGCTGCCCGAGGGCCCGGCCTCGCAGAGCGCGCTCGCGACCGCGATCGGCGAGATCCGCCGCCACCTCGACGAGCGCCACCGCGATCGCGCGCTCGCCGACCTGCTTGAGGGCATGCGGCGCGCCGTGCTCGCGTCCGATCCGAACCCGCACGAGCTGGCTGAGCTGCGCCGCAAGATCGAGGCGCGGATCAACAAGCTCGAGAACCCGCCTGCGCCGCCGGCGCCGCCGCGACCCTGGCTCGAGCTGGCCCGCGACCTCGGCGTGACGCTCGCCGCCGATCGCGACAGCGCCCGGCCGCTGCTCAGCAAGGCGTTCCGCGAGCTCGACACGGGCGATCGCCGAGCGCGTCCGCTCATGGAGCGGTTCATACGCGGTCTCGCGCTGGGCGATCCGGCCTTCGCGTCGAACGCCAGCGACGCGCAGCTCACGCAGTGGCGTCACGCGCTCGTCGGCTACGGGCTGCCGCCGGTCCGCGACGACGACGAGGTCTTCGGTCGGCCGTCGAGGGAGACGATCGCGCCCGCGGCACCGCCCTTCAGGGCGCCGCCCGGCCACAAGTTCTTCGCGAACGGAGGCACGACCGCGGACGGCGACGCGCTCAAGCGGATCGCCAGGTCGCTAGGGCACTCGCTGCCGCTCGGCGAGACCCAGCCGGAAGACCAGGCCGAGCGTGAGCGGATCCGCGCCTTCGAAGAGGCGAAGCGCAAGGAGCTCCGCCTCGCGCACGACGCCAAGCGCGGCGACGCAGACGCCCAAGCCAAGTACGAGAGGGAGTACGAGAAGGCGAAGTTCGATCTGCAGGCAGAGGTCACCCGCCGTCGCAAGGCGGTGATCGACCGCATCACAGGCCGCGGCCTCGAGGCGCTCGCGCAGCTCGTCACCGCGATCGATCGCGACCTGGCGAGGCTGGCGAAGTCTGAGCCGGGATCGCTCGCCTACTACTGGCTCCGCGAGCTGCGCCGGCACGTCGCCAACGATCCCTCCGACCGCCCGCACATCAGCTTCGGCGACGCCGCGCACAAGCGCGATCTCGAGCACGTCGTCGAGCTCTGCCGCTCGCTCAACGTGCCGCGAGGCGCGTCGTGATGATGATCCACGTCGACCCGAGCGCGGTCCGGGCGAGGCTCACGCTCGACGCGATCGCCGCCCGCTACGGCCTGGAGATGCACGACGACGAGGAGGCCGACGGGTGGAAGGTGTGCGGCTGGTGCCCGGGCTGCGGACACGCGCGGTCGTCGCGCCGCCGTCACCTCGGGCTCGCGGTGCACTCAAGCGGCGCCTGGCTCTGCAGGCGGTGCGGGCTCCGTGGCGGCGGCCTGGTCGCGCTGGTCGCCGAGATCGAGGACCTCGGCCGGCGCGGGCAGGACTGGTTTCGTGCGCTGGGCATCGCCGCCGAGATCGCCGGCGTTCACGTCGAGCGCCGGCCGGCGCCGGCGGAGCGGCCGCGCTTCCACCGTCATCACCGGGCGCGGACGACGCGCGCCGGCGACGTCGCGAGGCTGGCCTCGTGACGAGCAGCAACCGCCGGCGTCCCCGGCATCACCGCGACCGGAATCCCCGGTGCCCCAGGAGCGTCCCGTGACCCACCCCGATCAACTCGTCGACCAGGCCGTGCGCCGCGGTCTCATCGCCCACGCGGGCACCGAGGTCGCCGCGGCGATCCGCGTGCTCTCCAACCGCTCGCCGGCGGAGGCCGAGCAGCTCGCCGCGGCCGCGCGTCCGATCGACGCGGCCGCCATCGCCATCCGCGCGACCGGCGGCACGCTCGAGGGCGCCGTCGGCCAGATGATGAGGCTCGGCCTCACCCGCGAGCGTGCGGAGGCGGCTCTCGTGCGGCAGTACTGCGGCATCGGCGCGGACGCCGTTCTCTCCTCGTCGAGCCTCACCGCTGACCAGCGCGCCGCGGTCGAGAGCCACCTGCGCGCGAAGGGCGCCTCTCTCGACGGCATCATCGCGAACCTCACGAGCGGCGGCGCCATGACGCGTCAGCGCGCGGAGGATCTCGTGCACCGCCAGGTGGTCGCGGAGCTCGAGCACGCGGTGCGCCGTTGACGAAGAGCTACCCGCTCGACACGCGGCATCGCGCCGCGGCGCCGAGCACCTCGGCAGAGCCGGTGACCGCGAGGTCCCGGAGCGCGTTGCATGGTCGCGCCTCTGACTCTGCCGAGGGTCCCTTCTCCCTGACGAGGTGATCGATGCCATCCGACCGAACCCGCGCAGCTCGAGTCCAGCTTCAGGTTGACAGCCGCGGCGCGCGCGCCGAGCTCAAGAACTTCGCCAAGGACAGCAAGCGTCACCTCGGCGACATCGGCAGGGGCACGTATCACGGCAAGGGAATTCACCAAAGCCGTGGCGCCCTCTGGCGTGATCGAGCGGGGCGCGCGGGCCGCGCCGCCGGCCGCGGCATCGGCGCGATCGGCGGGCCGGTCGGCGCCGCGCTCGCGCTCGGAGGAGGACTCGGGCTCGCCTCGGCCGCCGGCGAAGTCTACGAGATCGAGAAAGCGCTAACGCGCTTCGAGATCAACGGCAACCGGACGTCCGAGCAGATGGCGGAGTTCCGGCAGGAGCTGAGCCAGGTCTCACGCGCGACCGGTCTCAACCGCCAAGAGTTGCTCAACGGCGCGGCCGCCTACGTCGCGTTGACCGGCGACGCGGCCGGAGCCACGAAGGCCATGGCGCTCTTCGGGAAGGTGTCGAACGCGACCGGCGCCAGCATGGCCGACATCGCGGCGACTGCCGCGGCGATGAAGAGCAATCTCGGGATCGACCCCAAGGACTTCGAGGCGGCCTTCGCGGCGCTGCACGTCCAGGGGAAGGCCGGCGCCGTGGAGCTCCGCGAACTCGCCACCGAGCTCGCCGGCATCGCGCCGACGTTCGCGGCCTTCAAGGGCGGCGCAGGCGTCGAGGGGCTCAAGGAGATGGGTGCCGCGCTGCAGGTCCTCCGCCAGGGCTTCGGCTCGAGTACCGAGGCCGCCACCGGCATGCAGGCGCTGATGGTCTCGCTCAAGAAGAACGCGGACAAGTTCCAGAAGGCGGGCGTGAAGATCTACGACAAGGACCCGAAGACGGGGAAGAAGCGGCTGCGCGACTTCTCCGACATCGTCGACGGGATCGCCAACTCGAAGCTGGCGAAGGACCCGACGCTGCTCCAGAAGGCCTTCGGCCGCGACGAGGCGGTGCGCGCCTACGACCAGCTCGTCCAGAATCGCGCGCTCCTCGATGATCTCATCCGTCAGAGCAGCGACGCCGGCGCGATCGACAGGGACGCGGCTACCTACCTCGCCTCGCCGGCGGGCCGGATCGCGAAGGCCTGGGAGGAGGTCAAGCTCAAGATGGCGGAGGCCTTCACGCCGGAGCGGATCGAGAAGTTCGCGAGCGCCCTCGAGAAGGCGGTGGTGTTCGCCGCCGACCTGGTCGACCTCATCGATCGGATCCTCAGCTTCGGCAACGACGCGCACAACGACGTCGACCGAACGCTGAAGGGCAAGCAGGCGGGAATGTCGACCGACGCGTCGGTGCAGTTCGCGCGCGCGACCAGCAGCGGCGGCAACCTGCTCCGCGAGACGGCGCTCGGCGCTGCGGAGCCACTGTCTCAGGACGAGATGCTGATGCAGCTCTACCGCGGGGGCGACAGGTTCCCGCAGGCGAAGCTGCAGATGCAGGAGATCGCGCGGCGCACGGTCCTCGGCGGGCAGGACGTCATGACGGCAGCCGCCCGGGTGTCCGGTGGCGACGACGCCGTCGCGCGCGCGATCGCGGCGATGAACGCGATCAGCACGCGGCCGGTCGTCGTCAACGTCGACGGCACGCCGGTCGCCAGGGCGGCCGCCAACGCGCCGGGCCACCGCACCCGCCCCGGGGGCCTCTGATGAGCCGGCTCGACGAACGCGCGCTTGCCGCGCTCGACGGCTGCGCGCGACGCCTGCGCGGGCTCGCCGCGAGTGCGACCGAGGCCGCTGCCGCCTTCGAGCGGCTCCATGTCCTGGCCGAACGGCTGATCGAGCACGGCGCGCGCCAGGACGTGAGGGACGCGATCCGCACGCTGGTCCGCGACTTCGAGGCGAGCTCGCGCTACCTCGACCAGGGCGTCGACGTGCTCGACGCCCACCTCGCAGGTGCGAGCGAGGGCCTGCGCATCGCGATCGTCGGCGCTGCCGAACTGCTTGCCGCCATCGATGATCGCGCCGAGCCCGGCGCCCCGACTTCCAACTGACCAGCGAGGCAACCGATGCTACCGACGAGCCGCAACCGAACCTACCTTTCGTCCTCGCCGCTCAGCAGCGGGGACCTGAACGCTCTGCAGGACATGTTCATCGGGTCGAAGCACCGGCTCGTCGAGATCCCTCTCGGGCCCTCGTGCTGGCGCCAGAAGACCGGCGGCGGCGGGGTCGAGGGCGACATGCAGTGGACGTTCTCGAGCACGACTGAGATCGTGTGCGACCTCCTGCGCATGCCCGGATTCGGCCCCCCGGGCATCATCCCGGGCACGCTGATCGCGAGCGTGACCTGGTCCTACGACCGCGGCGGGGTCGGGACGTTCACGCGCCGGGCGCGGCGGCGGAACATCCTCACCGCGGCGGCCGCGACCGACTGGATCGCGCCGGTCTCGGACAGCACGAGCTCGGGCGTCGTGAACCCGATCGACGAACCCATGATCGTGACGCAGGAAGGGGAGGGCCTGCAGCTCTCCATCGAGTTCACGTTCACGGACCCCGCGAACGTCTTCTACGGCGCCGTCCTCGGCGTCTCGCGCCTCTGAGGCAGCGGCCGGTGAGCTACTATGCCGACGGCAACGATGGCCCCCCGCCGGAAGACCGAGCACCCGGTGCAAGTGCACCCGGAGTACCTCGCCGAGCTGCGCCGCCGCATCGAGGCCGGTCCCGGCATGCGCGCGGTCGCCAGGGCGGCAAAGATGAGCCGCACCACGCTCTGGTCGCTTCTCACCGGCACGGCCGGCCGGAGCACGGCAGACGCTGCGGAGCGCGCACGGCGCGCCCTGGCGAAGCTCGAGCCCGCCGGCGCCCCGATGCCGCCGCCGATCGTGAGCGTGCGCGGTCCGGCGCACCACGCGTGGATCGTCCTCGGCGAGCAGCTCCTGGCCGAGGACCCGGCGGCGGTGCTCGCGGCGACCAGCTCGCCGGCATCGGTCCGCGCCGCTGTGCTCGGACGCCGACGGCGACGGTGACCACCGTTTCCGCGGTTCCCGGTCGACCGCGGGGTGCGGTGTCCCTATAATCGGAACACCGGCCAGACGCCGGCAAGGAGGCCACCATGCTCACCGAGACCTGCACCACGACCGCCGTCACCAGCAACCCCGAGTCCGCCGCGCGCGCCGACGACCGGCGCCGCGCCGCCTCGGTCCTCCGTGGCGAGGACGTGCCGAGCTCCGTCGCCCGCGGCCGCGCGGGCAAGGTGCGCGCGATCCTCGGCCTGATCAACGCGCTCGAGGACGAGCTCTGCGACGCCGTCGGCGATCGCCGCGAGGCCGACGTCGCCGGCGGCGAGCGCGAGACGCACCGCTGGATCGATCAGCTCGGCCACGCCCGCGCGAGCTGCGCGAGGATGCTCGCCGGGCCCAAGGCCTGCGCGGCCGAGTTCGACGCGGCGCTCGCTGGTCTGTTCTTCCTGGCGCACGAGGGCAGCTTCCAGGCCTCGCTCCGGCCGAACGCAGGATGGAGCGCTGCCTACGGCGTCCTCTCCGGGTTCGCGACGGTGGTGCGCGCCGAGCCGGCGGCGCGCGAGTGGGAGCACATCCTCCGCGAGATCGCGCGCGTCGACCGCGCCGGCGAGGTCGGCGACGCCTGGGACGACGTCCGCGCCCGGATCGTCGCGTTCGAGGGCGGGCAGGGCTGGGCGGCCGTGCGCGACGCGGTGATCGCGATCGCCTACGCGCACGAGGCGGTGCTCGCGCCCAACGACGCCGAGGACCTCGAGGGCTGGGCTGTCGGCGAGGGCGCCTTCCTCACAGGCGGCGACGCGAGCGCGCTCGCCGCGATCGGGCTCGACGATGTCGCCCCGCCGGCGACCATGCGGCAGCCGCCGGCGAGGTCCACGAAGCGCCGCAAGGCGGCGGCCGCGGCGAAGACCTCGAGGCGGAGCCGCCGGTGATCGGCGAGGCCCTGGTCGCCGGCCTCGAGGCGGCCGTGCGCGCCATCGTCCGGGACGAGCTCGAGCGCGCGGCCGCGCTCGGCGCCGGCGCCGAGCTGGTGACGGTCGCCGCGTACGCCAAGCGCTGCTCGCTTTCGCAGTCGACCGTTCGCGCGGCGATCGCCGACGGCCGCCTCGAGGCGGTGAAGATCGGCCGCGCCGTCCGCATCCCGGCCACCGCGTCGATCGCGCGCCCGGTCCGCAACGTCAGCGATGCCGAGCGCCGCGCTCTCGAGCTCGTGGGCGTCCGGTCGCCGTCCACACCGCGCAACCCGAGGAGGAAGCCATGATCAGGAAGTACAGGGGCGCCACCGGCGTCCGCCATCAGGTCTACTCGACCGCGTCGGGCGCGAAGCGGTACGTCGGCACCTACGACAGCGACCGCGCAGCCCGGCAGGCGCTGCAGGACTACGAGGTCCGGCAGCGCGCGATCGCTCGCGGCGAACTGCCCGCCGAGCTCGACCTCGAGCGCACGCTCGCCGCGGCCGCCGCCGACTGGATCGCGTCTCTCGAGCACCGCAAGGCGCGGAGCGCGAGCATCTACCGCAAGCGCCTCGATCTCTACGTCACACGCGAGCTCGGTCCCGTGCCGATCGCGAAGATCACCACCACCCACGTGATGGACCTGCGCGATCGCTACGCCCGGACGCACTCGCCGTCGACCGTCAACGGCATCGTCACGTGCCTGTCGTCGGCGTTCACCCACTTCCAGAAGCGGCAGTGGGTTACGTCGAACCCGTGCCGCGGTGTCGAGCCGGTCGAGGACCCGCTGCGCGACTTCGCCTGGCTGCAGACGCGCGACGACATCACGCGGCTACTCGCGGCGTGCGCCGGCGACCTGCGCGAGATGGTCGCCGTCGCGGTCGGCACCGGGCTTCGCCTCGACGAGCTCCTACACCTGCAATGGGCCGACGTCGACGTCGGGCGCCGGCTGCTCACCGTGCATCGTGGGAAGCACGGGACGGTGAAGAGCGGCAAGCTGCGTCGCGTCCCGATCCTCGACGCCGTGCTGCCGGTGCTGCGCGAGCGCGCGCTCCGCCGCGGCGGCGACGTCCTGGTCTTCCCTGGCCGCGGCGGCGGCGTGCGGACGAAGCAGGCCGTCCGCACCATCTTCAAGCTCGCGCTCGCGCGCGCCGGCCTTGACCAGGCGCTGCGCTGGCATGACTTGAGGCACACGTTCGCGTCCTGGTGGATGATGGACGGCGGCTGCATCTTCAAGCTGGCCAAGGTGCTCGGGCACCACTCGGTGACGGTGACGGAGCGGCGCTACGCGCACCTGTCTCCGACCGCTTTCGATGGCGACTACGGGCGGGTCGGGTTCGTGGTGCCGAGCGAGGCGGCACCGATCTACAAGCTCCACCGCGACGCGAACGGCCGCATCGTCGGCCGCGATGCCGGCCGGCTCGCGACCGGCTGAGCACTCAGGAGCGCAGGGCGAGCTCGAGCTCGCGCACCACGACCAGCTCGATGGCGATCGCGTCGACGTTCGGGATGCGGGGCGGGGCATCGGTCGCGTCGTCGGCAAGCGCGTGCACCTTGAGCAGCCGGAACAGCCGCCGCCGGTCCGGTGGTACCGGGCCAATCAGTCGCGGGGTGGATTCCGGCGACCGAATCACCTCGAGCTGATCGTCGTGAACGAAGACGCCGATTCGCCGCATGTTCGACGGGGCCTCGGCGAGAGCCTGGACAAACTGCCGGAGTCCGGCGAGCTCCTGCGCCGTGCACTCGGCCATCACGCGAAGGCCGCCGCGCGCCAGCCACACCGGAATATGCGGCTCACGAAAGTGCCGGCGCGCGAGTACCGCCATCGACTCGAGGGCGCTTTCGCTGACAGCATCGAGCGAGGCCGCGAGGAGCGAGCGAAACGCGGAGATTACCGCCTCGTCGTCGGCGAGCAGCCGGTCGCGCAGGTGTTGGGCAAACTCCTCCGGTGACTCGTCACCTTCGAGAAGCCGCTCGAACAGGCGCTGCGCGCGTCGGGTGTCACGGTTCATCACCCGCTCGATGCCGACGCCGAGTACGCCGCCAGCGGCCGCTGCGATGACAGCCGGCGCTCCGAGCGCGACGGCAGCCGTTCCCGCGAGGGCGATCGCAGCATCCTTCGCGGCCGCTTTACCGAACGAACCGGGCCCGTCTTCATCTCGCGACATCGCTTCCCCCCCGATTGCGCGCGGGATCAACGTCAGGAGAAACCGGGATCCCCCGGCCTCCAACCCCGCGGAACCTACTGCTTGATGCCGTGCTTGTTCTTCACCTGGTCCATGACGCGCTGGTACTCGACGTCCCAGGCGTCGGTACCTTCCTGCAGGTTCTTCAGGCGCGCGCGGACCTCGCTGTCGAGCTCTTCCTCGACCGCCATGTGCTTGCGGACGATCTCCTTGAGCTTCTTCCGCAGGATGGCGTCGTCGGCGTAGACCTCGTCGACGTTCTTGCTCTGCATGAACGTCTCGACGAGCTGGTTGGTGATCCAGGTGACGCCTTCCTCGCCGAGGCCGAACTCCTTCTGCTCGGCGAGCTGACGCTTGGTCCGGGCCAGGTGGGCGTGGGGCAGGCCGCGGATCTCGAGGATGTCCTTGGCCCGCTCCGACAGCTCCTTGTCGACCCGGATGTATTCCTTGAGCACGGCGGCGACGTCGAGCTGTGCTTCGTGCGGGTCGGTGACCTCCAGGTCGCCGTCAGCGGTGAGCTTGGTGATCACCTCGCTGGCGATGGTGTCGACCTTGGCCGGATAAAGTCGCATCGGGGCGCACTGTACGGGCGAGGCATCGCTTTCGCAAGGCGCGGGCCCCGCCTATTCTCGACGGCGTGCACGCTTCTTCACCGCTGCCGCGGAAGCTGGTCGTCGCCGGCCTGATCGTCGACGAGCGCGGCCAGGTCCTCATCTCGCAGCGACGAGCCGATCAGGCGCTCGGCGGGCTGTGGGAGTTCCCCGGCGGAAAGATCGAGCCGGGCGAGGCGCCGGCGGACGCGCTCGCCCGCGAGCTGGTCGAGGAGCTCGGCGCCGCCGTCGACGTCGGGCAGGTCTGGGACGTGCTCCACCACGCGTACCCGACCTTCGAGCTCCTGATGATCGTGTACCGGTGCCGGCTGCGCGCCGGCCAGACCGCCCGCGCCGTCGAGGTCGCCGACCTGCGCTGGGTGCCGGCGGCCAACCTCCCCGCCGACGACATCCTCCCGGCCGACCGGCCGCTGGTGGAGCGCCTGGTCGCCGAGGGGCCGCCCGCCTGGGCGCCGTCGAAGACGGCCGGCCGCTAGTTTGACCCCGGGAAGACGGCACCCATACAATTGCGGTGATGGAAGGCCGCGCCAAGGTCACGAAGGAGGTCCTCTGCGAGGAGGCCCGCTTCATCCTCGCCAACGTGATGGCGGAGGCGCGCTACGGACGCCAGAACCGCTTCGATGACATCCGGCGCGTCTGCGAGGGCGCGGTCTCGATCCCGTTCGCCGAGTACGTGTCGTTCCTCGAGAAGGCCGGCTACCTGGCCCAGGACCGCAACGGCGACTCGCTCGAGGTGACGCCGGAAGGGGAGGACGTCGTCAACGGAGGCGGCCTCACCGAGTTCACCGAGCGCGCCGTCAATCACTTCAAGAAGCTGCGTCAGACCCGCACCGCCGCGGGCGCGCCTGGACCGGCGGCCGCCGGCATGACCACCAACTCCGGGGTGCTCGCGTCCACCCTGGGCCGCGAGACCGCGGGCGGCATCCCCGCCAGCGTCGCCGGCCTGCGAAAGGATTCCAAGGTGCACGCATCCGGAGGCCGCGCGTCCATGTCCGTCGGTGGGGAGATCCAGTCGGCGTCCGCCGAGATCGTCGACTCGCGCTACGAGAAGCTGGCGTCGCTCGGCTCGGGCGGCATCGGGACGGTCTACCGCGCGCGGCAGGTGCCGCTCGCGCGCGAGGTCGCGCTCAAGGAGATCCGCGACCTCTTCGGTTTCTTCGCCGAGGAGATGCGCTACGAGATCGTCCGCCGCTTCACCGAGGTGGTGCGCGCCGCGGCCAACCTCGCGCACCCGAACATCCTGCCGATCCACGACGTCAACCTCGAGCGCGACCACCCGTACGTCGTCTCCGAGCTCGCCCCCAACGGCAGCGCGCGCCGGCTCATCAACGACGCCGAGGAGATCCCGGTCGACCTCGTCTTCAAGTACCTGCTCCAGACGCTGCACGCGCTGCGCGCAGCGCACGCCACCCGCGTCTACCACCGCGGCCTCAAGCCCGAGCAGCTGCTCATCGACGGCTACGGCAACGTCAAGGTCACCGACTTCGGCTTCACCCGGATCGTCGAGCGCGACCAGGCGGTCATCCGCCAGATCTACGTCGGCATGGGCAACGTCGCCTACATGGCGCCCGAGCTCTACTCGGATCCGCTGTCGGCGGGCGCGCAGGCCGATATCTACGCGCTCGGCATCATCTTCTACGAGCTCCTGACCCGGAAGCTGCCGGGGCGCCGCTCGCCGATGCCGTCGCAGATCAACGCGGCCTTGCCCCGCGGCATCGACGACATCTTCGATCGCATGACCCGCGACTCGCGCACCGAGCGCTACGCGTCGGTCGACGACATCCTCGAGGACATCGACAAGCTCGAGGGCATGGGCGACCTGCTCGACAAGCAGACCCAGGTGCTGGTCGGCGAGAACCCGCTGACCACGATCAAGTTCCGCGAGGGCGCCGAGGAGCCGATGGGCGTCCCGGTCGACGAGGGCGGCGGCGGCGACAAGGGTGGCGGCGGGCCGACGCACCGGCCGTACTCGTTCCAGCAGCGCAAGAAGCGGCCGTAGCGGGCCCTTCGACGCGGGCTCGCTGCGCTCGCCCTCGCTCAGGGTGACCGGTGCTGCGCGAGCCAGGCGTCGATGGTGGCGGTCTTGTGCGCGAGCGGCGGCCCCATCGTCGCCAGCCTCTCGCGCGCACGATCGGCGAGGCCGAGCGCGCGGGTGCGTTCGCCCTCGACCTCGACGAGCGCGCGGGCGAGGGCGAAGCGGGCTTCCTGGGCGATGACCGCGGCGCCACCACAGCACAGCTCCTGGATCCAGATCGCCTCCACGAGCGGTGACACGGCGGCCTGGCCCGCGCCGCTCTCGACGAGCGCGATGCCGTACCGCGCGTTCAGCTCGCTGCGCTCCGCGGCGCGCCAGGGCAGCGCGGGATTCAGCGCGTCGAGCTCCGCGCGGAGTCTCCCGGCGGCGATCCGGGGCTGCCCGCTGACGATCGGCAGGGTCTCGGCGTCGAGCGCCGCCGCGGCCTCGGCGACCCGCGCGCGGTCCTCCTCCGTGCCCGCGATGCGCGTGGCGAGGGCGAGGACCTGCTCGGCGGCGGCGCGCTCGCCGTGCCGGCGGAGCTCGTCGGCGAGCGCAACGTGCGCGGCGAGCGGCGATCCGTGCCGCTCGAGCCCGGCCCGGACGGCGCGCTCGACGTGATGCTCGGCGACGTCCCGGCGCCCGAGCCCGAACGCGGCGGCGGCCGCGATGCGGTGCGCGTCCCACGACCACGACCACGGTCGCGAGAGCGTCGGTTGCTCGACGATCGCCGCGGCGCGTTCGGCCATCGCCAGCGCGCGCGCGTGATCGCCGGCCCGGGCGAAGATCGGCGCGAGCGCGATCAGATCCTGGCCGAGGTGCAGGTTCGTCGGGCCGACCAGCGCCTCGCGATCCGCGAGGACCCGCGTCGCCTCGACCACGGCGCTGGCCGCGTCGCCGTGCGCGGCGATCAGCGCCGCGCGATCGGTGCGTCGCCACAGCGCGAAGGACGGGAGCCCGAGCTCGACGTTCCGCGCCGCGAGCTCGCCGAGCGCGGCGATGTGCGCGGGGGCGTCCCCCCGGCGCCCCACGTGCATGAGGCGCGCCTCGGCGATCGCGTCGCGCAGGAAGCGCGGATCACCCACGCGGGCGGCCACCTCCACCGCGCGCCGGAGCAGCGCGTCGCCCTCGCCGACGTCGTACCCGCGGTCGTTGTCCGCGCGCTGGAGGACCTGCGCGGTCAGCGCCTTCACCAGCAGCACGTCGTCGCGCGTGCGCTCCGCGAGATCGGCGACCTCCTGCAGGACCCGCCGGCTCTCGTCGGCACGCTCGAACCAGCCCAGGAACACGCCGTACCAGTAGCCCACCTCGCCCGCGCCCGCGGGATAGTCGAGCGCGAGCAGCCGGGTGCGCAGCTCGTCGAGGCGGGCCAGCGCGAGCGCGGGGTCGGCCGAGCCGCCGCCGCGGATCGCGTTGCCGGCGAACCGCAGCCTCGCGCGCACCTGGTGCAGCTCCGCCATGAGCGCGTCGATCTCGGCCCGCGAGGCCGCGGGCGGCGGCGGGACCTGCGCGCGGAGGTACGCGGCGATGTCGCAGTCGGAGGCGGGCGCCACCGGGAACTCGCCGGGCGAGCCGAGGACGAAGGTCTCGACGTCGACCGAGGTGTCCGCGACGCCGTTCACGTACGAGTGCAGCTCGACGAGGTTGTGCTCGAGGCACGCGAGGCGTTGCCCGTAACGCAACGGATCGGCGGTGCGGTCCCCGCTCGCGCAGGCCGCGTCCCATCGTTCGCCCCAGGCGGCGGCGAGTCGATCGAACTGCCGGGCGTGGCCGCGCCAGGCGTCGTGCACGAACTCGTCGGGGTGCGCGTCGAAGCGGGCGCCGATGCGCGCGCGGATCGCGCCGTCCCACACGTCGCGAAGGCGCGCTTCCGCGGGGACGCACACCGCCGGCGCCGCGCCGGGGCCGCCGGTCCGGCTGGCCTGCCCGGCGCGGTCGGGGGCCCCTCCGCGCGCAGCGAGCTCCCACGCGCCGGTCGCGATCGCGAGCGTCGCGACGCCCGCGACGATCGGACGCCACGCGCGCCGCCGGGTGGGCGCCAGCACGTCCTCGACGCGGCGAGGTCGTGCGCCGGGGTCACGCGCGAGGCAGCGCAGGATCGCCTGCTCCCAGCGGGGCGCGAGATCGGGACGCAGCGCGCGCGGGCGCGGCGGATCGCGCGTCAACCGCGCGGTCGCCGTCGCGAGCGCCGTCTCCTCGTGGAACGGCAGCGCGCCGGTCGCCATCTCGAACAGGACGACGCCGAGGCTGTAGATGTCGCTCGCGGGGGTGGCCTCGCGGCCCTCGACCTGCTCGGGCGCCATGTACGCCGGCGTGCCGAGCATCGTCCCGTCGCCGGTGAGGCGCGCATCGCCGGCGGGGACGAGCGAGCGCGCGAGCCCGAAGTCGGTGACGACGGCGCGCACCCCGGCGTCGCCCGGCACGAGCATGATGTTGCCGCTCTTGAGGTCGCGGTGGACCACGCCCGCTGCGTGCAGCGTGGCCAGCGCGGCCACGAGCTGCCGCGCGAGATCGTCGAGCTCCGGCGCGGGCAGCGGGCCGCGGCGCAGGCGGTCCGCCAGGCTCTCGCCGGCGAGCAGCTCCATCGACAGGAAGGCGCGGTCGTCGTGCTGGTGGACGTCGTGGAGCCGGCAGATGCCGGGATGCGTCACCTTGCGCGCGAGCGCGAGCTCGCGGACGAGGCGCTCCACCGCCGAGGGCGAGCCGGCAAGCGCCGGCTTCAGCACCTTCACCGCGACGGTCTCGCCGAGGACGCGGTCCCGGGCCTCGTAGACCTCGCCCATGGCGCCGGCAGCGACGAACCGGACCACCTCGTAGCGGCCGAGCGCGAGCGAGCCGGGCGCGATGCGCTCCTCCCCGGACGACGGCGCGGTCGCGGCCGACGGATCCGCCGTCAGCGTCTCGTCGATCTCGACCCCCGCCACGCCGTGAGCGTATCAGATGCTCGAACGGGTGACGCTGCCATCGGGGTGGGCCTGGCGCACGGTGCGCGACGGCAGCTCGAGGCAGCTGAGCGGGCCACCCTTGCCGGCGCCGGTGTCGAGGCCGACGAGCGGGCCGCGCGTCCACGGCGTCCGGCGCGACTCGTCGGAGGGCGGCAGATCGCTCGTGGGCGTGTGGCCGAACACGAGCGGCGGGCCGGCGTACTCGAGGAAGAAGTCGCGCTCGCGCTGCCAGAGCAGCGACTTCGGGGACGAGTCCTCCGGCAGGCGCCACGCCGCGCGCTCGCCCTCGAGGCCGGCGTGTACATAGGTCGCGTGGGCGTCGCGGTGCCAGAGCGGCAGCGCGCGCATCCACGTGACGACCGGCGCCGGCAGCCACGCGCCGACGTCGAAGAAGCGCGCGAAGTGGTCCGCGGCGACCAGCCCGCCGTCGGTGGGCGGCGGCAGCTCGGTGAAGGAGTGGAAGGCCGCGGCGACGCCGTTGCTCGGCGGCAGGAGGAAGCCGCCGCTCGGCGCGTCGAGCTCGCCGAGGAGCGCGTCCTCGTGGTTGCCGCGCAGGAGCACGACCTTGCCCGCGGTCTGCTCCGGCAGGCGGCGCAGGGTCTCGACCACGCCGCGGCTGTCGGGACCGCGGTCGATGTAGTCGCCGAGGAACACGAGGGTGTCGTCGGGCGCGATGAACGGCAAGGACGCGAGCAGCGCGTCGAGGAGCGCGCGCTCGCCGTGGATGTCGCCGATGACGAAGGTGCGGCCGGTCGCTGGTGCGCTCACGCGATCCTCCGGCCGCGGACGCCGGCGGCGTGGAGCGCCGCCGCCAGGCGCGCGGCGTCGCTGCGGCGGTTGTAGAGGTGGGCCGACACGCGCACGAGCGGCCACGGCGCGCCCGGGTGGCTGACGATCGGGACCTCGACGCCGCGCTCGAGGAGCGACCGCTCCACCGCGAGGTGGTCGGCGCCGGCGGGTAGCTCGATCGCGAGCGCGCTCATCGACGCGGGCGCATCGGTGAGGTCGACCGGGTCGGCGGCGAGCGCGTCGGCGAGGTCGTCGCGCAGGAGGCGCGCGAGAGCGCGGTTGCGCGCGCGCACGCGCGGCCAGCCGCCGCCCAGCTGCGCGACGGTCTCGATCGCGACCGGCACCGAGAGGTACACGCTCGGATCGAGCGTGCCCGTCCAGTCGTGCTCGAGGCGGAAGCGCGAGCGCGCGGCGGTCACCGGCAACGTCGCGCCGTGGCTCGTCACCAGCGGGTGGACGCGATCGCGGAGGCCGGGCGCAACCCAGAGGAAGCCGGCGCCCTTGGGCGCGCACGTCCACTTGTGGAAGTTGCCGGTGTAGAAGGCGGCGCCGACCTCGCCGACGGCGAGGTCGAGCATCCCGGGGGCGTGGGCGCCGTCGACGAGGAGCGCCGCGTGCGCCGGCAGCGCGCGCGCCAGGGCGGCGACGTCGAGGACGAGCGCGGTCGGGCTGGTGACGTGGTCGACGAGGACGAGGCGCGTGCGCGTGGTGACGCGCCCGAGGATGGCGGCGATCGGGGCGGCGGCGTCGCGCGCGGGCAGGGCGAGCGGCGCGACGACGACGCGGGCGCCCACCGCCGCGGCCGCGCGATCGAGCGCGTTCCGGCACGCGCGGTAGGCGTGATCCGTGGTGACGACCTCGTCGCCGGCGCCGAGCGCCACGCTGGCGAGCGCGGTGGCGACGCCGTGGGTCGCGTTGGGCACGAACGCGAGGCCGTCGGCATCGCAGCCGAGGTAGGCGGCGACGGCGGCGCGCGCCGCGTCGAGCGCCGCCGGGTACTCGAGCACGAAGTAGCGCATCGTGGCGGCCTCCAGGCGCGCGCGGATCGCGGCCTGGTGCTCGAGCACGGCCCGCGGGCACGCGCCGAACGAGCCGTGGTTCACGTGCAGGACCTCGGGATCGAGCACGAACGCGTCGGCGGCGAACGCCTGCTCCAGCTCGAGCGACGAGATCACCAGGAGGCGTCCGAGGTCGCGGCGAGGACGGCGAGCGCGTGCTCGGCGACCTTGCGGGTGTCGGCGAAGGTGAGCCGCGCGAGCGCCTCGGGCGCGTCGAGCCACACCACCTCCCTCAGCTCGTCGGCCTCGTGCTGGTCGCGCGCCTCCATCAGGAACCAGCGGATCAGCTGACGCTCGCCGCCGACGTCGAGGGCGACGTCGTCGAGCGGCGCCACGATCTCGGCGACGACGCCGGCCTCCTCGCCGACCTCGCGCACCGCCGTCGCCTCGGGCGTCTCGCCCGGATCCACGTGGCCCTTGGGCAGCACCCAGTGGTCGCGGTGCCGCCGGCCGGTGACGAGCAGGAGCTCGGCCGTGCCGTCGCTGCGGTGGCGGACGACCACGCCGCCGGCGTGCGTCGGTCCCCGATCGGCAGGGTTCGGCCCGGTCACGGGCCCATCCTACCCGGGATCGCTCCCGTCGGGTTCCGCTGGGTTCCGTGCGCGTGACCCCGCGACGGAGATAGAGTCGATGTCGATGACTTCCTCGGACGAGGTCGCCGGGAAGCGCCTCGAGCGCTGGCAGCGCTCGCTGCTCGACCTCTCGCTGCGCAACCGCATGCTCGACGCGCGCGAGAGCCGCACGCTCGTCGTGCTCACCGGCACCGATCCGATGGCGGTGGTGGCCGCCGTCGACGAGGCGCGGCCGCTCGAGGTGACCGCCGCGCTGCCTCCCGACGAGCTCGGCCGGCGCTTGACGGCGATGGCGCGCGCCGCGCGCGAGTCGCTCTCGGAGAGCGGCGCGCGCACCCTGTGGATCGTGCTCGGGACCCTGCGCTGGTACGAGAGCCCGGGATCCGGAGACGAGGAGGCTCCGCCGCGCCACGCGCCGCTCGTCATGCTCCCGGTCGAGATGCGCCGCACCGCCGCCGGCGCCCGCTACGACGTGCGCACGGTGGACGGCGAGGACTGGCGCTGGAACGACACGCTGGTCGAGAAGCTGAAGGTCGACTTCGGGCTGACGCTGCCGCCGCCGGTGCGCCGCGAGGACGGCGATCCCGATCTCGCCGCGACCTTCGACGCGATCGGCGCGGCGGTCGCGTCCATGGCGCGGTGGGAGGTCGTGCGCGAGTGCCGCCTCGGCATCCTCTCGTTCACCAAGCACGTCATGTGGGCCGACCTCGGCGAGCGCGGTCAGGCGCTCCTGCAGGCGCCGGTCGTCGCGCACCTGGCCGCCGGCGGCGCCACCGCGTTCCCCGGCGGCGACTTCCCGTCCGAGGACGGGCTCGACGCCAGGCCGCCGGGCGAGCTGTTCGCGCCGCTCGACTGCGACGCGAGTCAGCTCGCCGCGGTGCTCGCGGCCGCCGGCGGGCGGACCTTCGTGCTGCAGGGGCCGCCCGGCACCGGCAAGTCGCAGACGATCACCAACCTCATCGCGCAGTGCCTCGCCACCGGCAAGTCGGTGCTGTTCGTCGCCGAGAAGATGGCCGCGCTCGAGGTCGTGCAGCGCCGGCTCGCGGCGGCCGGGCTCGCGGATTTCTGTCTCGAGGTCCACTCGCACAAGGCCAAGAAGCGCGAGGTCGTGACCGAGCTGGCGCGCGTGCTCGAGCGCGTGTGGCGCCCCAACGCGCCGGTCGCCGGGCAGGACGAGCGGCTCGCGGCGGCGCGCGACGATCTCAACCAGCTCGCGCGCGCGCTCCACACGCCGGGGCCGTCGGGCATCAACGTGCACGACGCGCTCGGACGGCTGGGCGAGCTGAAGCACGAGTGGCGCCTCGACGGCGACGTCGGCGTGAAGGGCGTCACCGCCGAGGTCGTCGCCGTGCGACGCGACGCGGTGAGCAAGCTGGCGCAGGCGGCGATCGCGATCGATCCGGTGGCGACGCACCCGTGGCACGGCTCGACGCTCGAGACCTGGCCGGTCGACGGCCAGGAGCGCGTCGCGGCGGCGGTGGCGGCGGCGCAGGCCGCCGGCAAGGCGCTCGCCGAGGCGGTCGCGGCGGTGCCCGCGGTGGTGCCGGGCCTCGCGGCGCAGACGCGCGCCGACCTCGAGGCGCTCGGCACGCTGGCCGACAAGATCATCACCACGCCGCGCCCCGGCGTCGAGCTCGTGATGGCGGCTGGCCCCGGCGGGGCAGGCGCGGGCGCGGGCGGGCGTGGCGGCGGGACGAGCGCGACCGGCGCCGTCGGCGACAAGATCGCGCTGGTCAAGGCCAAGCAGCGGGGGGGCATCGTCATGGACGCCGCCCCCAAGGATCCCGACGCGTGGCTGTCGCTCGTGCGCCAGCGGCGCGAGCTGGGCAAGAAGCTCGCGGAGCGCTGGAACGACTCGGTCTACAGCCTCGACCTGGCCGCGCTGGTGGAGACGTTCGAGCGATGGGCGGGCCGCTTCTTCCTGTTCCGCTGGTTCGCGCTGCGCAAGCCGCGCCGGGAGGCGCGGAAGGCGCTGGCCGCCGGCGTGTCACTCCCCGATGACGCGACCGTGGCGCACGATCTCGATCAGGCGCGCATCGTCGAGAAGACCGACGTGCTCCTCGAGGCGGCGCGCGCCTCGGCGCGGAGCTGGCTGGGCTCGCTGGCGGCGGCCGCCGACGATGACGGTGACCTCGCGCCCGTCGAGCAGGCGATCGCGTGGACCCACGAGCTCGCCGAGGTGTTCGCGAAGGTGAACGTCACCGGCGACCGCGCGGCCGCGTGGCGCGCGGTGGTGGCGACGGTCAGCGACGGTCCGGACGCCAGCGACGACACGAACGGGCTGGCGACCTTCACCCGGCTGGCGCGGGCGGTCACCACGTGGCGCGAGGCGCTGGCCCGGCTCGCCGAGACGTGCGGTGTCACCGTCGGCGACGCCGACGACGAGGCCGCGCCGGGGGACAGCTTCGCCCACCTGGGCGCCGGCCACCTGGCCGCGCTCGCGCGGCGCACGCAGGCGTGGGCGGCGGAGCCGGGCGCCCTGCGCGACTGGACCGCGTACGCGCGCGCCCGCAAGATCGCCGTCGCGGCGGGCCTCGAGGGCGTCGTCGCGCAGATCGAGGCCGAGACCGTCGCCGACGATCACGTGGTGGCGGCGTGGGAGCGCGCGCTCCACGCCGCCGTGGCCGAGGCCGGCGTCGCGGCGTCGCCGGCGCTCGCGCGCTTCCACGGCGCCACGCACCAGGCGCGCATCGCCGAGTTCATCGAGCTCGACCGCGCGCAGCTGGGCATCGCGCGCGCGCGCGGCATCGCGCGGCTCGCCGAGCGTGTGCCCAAGGTGACCGGCGACGTCGCCGAGGGCGGCGAGATCGGCGTGCTCCTGCACGAGGCGAAGAAGCAGCGCCGGCACCGTCCGCTGCGGGCGCTGTTCCGCGAGATCCCCAACCTGATGCTGCGGCTCAAGCCGTGCCTGCTCATGAGCCCGCTCTCGGTCGCGCAGTACCTCGACCCCGAGAGCGACGCGCTCGCGGGCTTCGACGTCGTGGTGTTCGACGAGGCGTCGCAGATCCCGACGTCGGACGCGATCGGCGCGCTCGCCCGCGGCAAGGCCGCGGTCGTCGTCGGCGACTCGCGCCAGCTCCCGCCGACCCGGTTCTTCGACGTCGGCGGCGGCGAGGCCGCGTCCGGCGACGCCGACCCCGACGACGTCGAGGAGCTCGAGAGCATCCTCGACGAGTGCGTGGCGGCGCGCCTGCCCGAGCTGCGGCTGTCGTGGCACTACCGGAGCCGTCACGAGGACCTGATCGGGTTCTCGAACGATCGCTACTACGACGGTCGGCTCGACGTCTTCCCGGCGGCGTCGGCGCAGGCCGCGGACCTGGGCGTGGCGTGGCGCAAGGTCGACGGCGTCTACGATCGCGCCGGCACGCGGACCAACCGCGCCGAGGCGGAGGCGGTGGTCGCCGAGATCGTCGCGCGCCTCTCCGATCCCGAGCGGGCCAGGAAGTCGATCGGCGTCGTCACCTTCTCCAAGCCGCAGCAGGAGCTCGTGCTCGATCTCCTCGACGAGGCGCGGCGCGCGCAGCCCGAGCTCGAGCGCTTCTTCGATACGTCCGAAATGCCCGAGCCGGTGCTGGTGAAGAACCTGGAGACGATCCAGGGCGACGAGCGCGACGTGGTGCTCTTCTCGATCGGCTACGGCCCCGATCGCGACGGCAAGGTCACGATGAACTTCGGGCCGCTCAACCGGGATGGCGGCGAGCGCAGGCTCAACGTCGCCGTGACGCGCGCGCGCGAGCAGCTCGTGGTCTTCTCGAGCCTCGATCCCGACCGGATCGATCCCGACGTCGCCGCGCTCGGCGTCCGTCACCTGGGCGAGCTCCTCCGCTACGTGCGCGACGGCGAGCGTGCCGGCGGGGCGCGCGGCGATCGTCCGGCGGCGACGCCGCTGTCCCGCGCCATCGGCGACGCGCTCGCGGCCAGGGGCTGGATCGTGCACCACCAGGTCGGCTGCGCCGGCTACCGCGTCGACGTCGCCATCGTCGATCCCGACGACGCCGGTCGGTACGTGCTCGGCCTCGAGACCGACGGCCCGTCGTACGCGCGCGCCCACACCGCGCGCGATCGCGATCGCCTCCGCGCCCACGTGCTCGGCAACCTCGGCTGGCGCCTCCACCGCGTCTGGTCGCTCGACTGGTGGCACGACCCCGAGAAGGAGGCCGGCCGCCTCCACAACGCGGTCATCGCCGCCATCGCCGCGGCCCGCGCGGCGCGCGCGCCGAAGAAGGTCGCCGCGACTCGCCCCACACCAGCCGCGGGCCAGCTACCCCTCGCGATCCCGCAGGACGCGACCACCAGGACCGCCGCCCCGGTCCCGACCACCTCCGGCAAGTCGAAGAAGTCGCGCGCCGCCACGCCGGCGTCGTCCGCCTCGCCCCCCGAGGCCCGAGGCCTTCCGCCCGAGGCCCGAGGCCCGAAGCCCGAGGCCTCCGCGGCGGCGGCCGCCGCCGCGTCGCCGCCCGTCGCCCCGTACACCGTCGCCGGCATTCCTCCCGGCCGCCGCAAGCCCGACGACCTCTTCGACGCCGGGCGCGAGCCCGAGCTCGGCAACGTCGTCGACAAGGTGCTCGAGGTCGAAGCGCCGATCCGCATGTCGCTGCTCGCGCGGCGCGTCGGCGCGTACTGCGGCATCGGCCGCGTGACGGCGCGCGTGAGCGATCGGGTGAAGGCCCTCGCCGTCTCCCGCGGGCGCATCGGTCGCGACGGCGAGGCCGACGTCGTCTGGCGCGCGGATCAGGACGCCACGCAGTGGCCGACCGTGCGCGTCCCGGGCACGGCTCCCGAGACCAAGCGCGACATCGACGAGGTGCCCACCGTCGAGATCGCCGCCGCCGCGCTCGTCGTGCTCCACCGCAACATCGGGCTGCCGGCCGCCGACCTCGCGCGCGAGACCGGCAAGCTCCTCGGCTTCAGCCGTCAGGGCGAGCAGGTCAAGAAGCGCGTCGCCGAGGGCATCGCCGAGCTCACCGCGCGCGGCAGCTGCAAGATCGACGATGGCCGCGTCAGCCTGCCGACCTGATCTCAGACCACGCGGAGCTGCGCGCGCGGCGTCGCCTCGAGCTTCTCGAGCGGCGCCCAGTCGGGCTCGCGCAGGTAGCGGATGAGCCCCGCGGCGAAGCCGATGCCGTGGCTCACGTGCAAGGTCGGCATGATGCCCCACACCGTCGCGACGCCCGCCGGGCCGAGGTCGCGCGCGACGCGCACCGCCTCGGCGCCGGTCGCGAGCGCATATGCCGCGAACGCCGCCGGCGCGATCGGCCACAGCGGCGGCAGGACGAGCAGCGTGGCGCCTCCGACGACCATGAGGAACGGGATCGCCGGCCGGATCGTCGGGAACCGGCCGAGCTTGAGCAGCGTGCGCGCGCGGCCGCGCCCGTACTTGTAGTACTGCTTGGCGAGCGCCTTGAACGAGTCGCGCGGGTAGTAGTGCACCTCGATCTCGCGCGACAGGTAGATCTTGCCGCCCGACTCGAGCAGCCGCTGGTTCAGCTCGGCGTCCTCGTTGGTGATCGCCCTGGGATCGTAGAGCCCGATGGTCTCGAAGATCTTGCGGCGGAACGCGCCGAGGAAGACGGTGTCGACGAAGCCCTCCTGGCTCGCGTCGCGATAGCCGGCGCCACCGACGCCGAGCGGCGAGGTGAGCGCCGCGCACAGGGCGCGCTGGAACGCCGTCCGGGCCCGCGCTCGCTGCGCGCCGCCGACGTTGTCGGCGCCGGTCTTCTCCATGGTCTCGACGCACTTGCGCACGTAGCTCGGGGCGTACTCGCAGTGCACGTCCATGCGCACGACGATCTCGCCGCGCGCCTCGCGGATGAGCTTGTTGAGGCCCGCGGCCTGGAGGCGCTCCGGGTTGTCGATGACGCGGATGCGCGGGTCGGCCTCGGCCAGCGCGGCCAGGATCTCGCGCGTGCGATCGGTGCTGCGCCCGTCGGCGACGAGGATCTCGATGCGGTCGGCGGGGTAGTCCTGGGCCTGGACCGAGCCGATGCACGCCTCGATGAACTTCTCCTCGTTGTAAGCGGGCATCGCGATGGTGACGAGCGGGAACGGCATGGCGAGCCTCTACTCTCTCACGGTTTGGCGACGTGGACGCCGCTGCCGACGATCAGCGCGACCCCCACGACGGCCAGGGCGCCCAGCGGCTCGCCCCAGGCCACCGCGCCCACGATGACGGCGACGACCGGCTCGGCGTAGGCCAGCATCGCCGCGCGCGACGGCCCGATGACGGTCAGGCCGCGCACGAAGATCACGCCGGCGGCGGCGCCGAGGACGCACGCGCCGCCCACGGTCCAGGCGAGCGCGCCCGCGCCGGGCACGACGCCCGCGTCGATCGCGAACGGCGCCACCACCAGCGCCGCGATGAACGAGTGGTACGAGATGACGCGCGCCGCGCCGATGAGCGGGGCCAGGCGGCGCACGGTGAAGACGTTGCCGGCGTACGCGAACGCGCTCGCCGTGCCGAGCGCGGCGCCGACGAGGTTGACGCGGCCGTGCCACGGCTCGAGCACCAGCGCGAGCCCGACGCACGCGATGATGGCGCCGGGGATCGCGCCGCGGACGTGCTCGCGATCGACGTACGGCGCCAGGACCGCGACCAGCACCGGCGCCAGGTAGTGCGTGAGCACGGCGACCGCGACCGTGGTCTCCTGCATCGCGGCAAAGAACGTGAGCACGTTGGCCGCGTCCCAGAGGCCGTTCATCACGAGCAGGAAGTACGCGCGCCGGCTCCACAGCGGCGCCGGCTCCATCGCCACGGCCGGCAACGTGACGACGCCCATGACCAGGAACACGACCAGCGCGAACGTCATCGCCGGCAGCGCCGCGGGGCGCACGAACAGGCTCCACAGCCCCCACGACGACGCCGCGGCGACGACCGCGATCGTCCCGAGCGCGTAGGCGCGCGACGACGGGACGCCGGGGTTCACGGCGCCGAAGGTATCATCCGCGGCGATGGCGTCCAGCGCGAGCGCGGCGGAGCAGGAGTCGTTTCTGGTCGACTTCCACGCCCGCCAGCCCGGCGTGACGAGCCGCGCGTTCGCCCGCGGCGGGAGCTACGCCGCGATCGTGCGAGCGGCCCTCCGCCTCGCGCCGACCCGCGCGCGCATCGCCGACCTCGGGTGCGGCGACGGGTACCTGCTCGCGGAGCTCCGCGGCGCCGGCTGCGACGGTCCGCTCCTCGGGCTCGATCTCTCGGCGGCCGAGCTGCGCGCCGCGGTCGCTCGCCAGGCGGGCGCGGCGTTCGTGCGCGCTCGCGCGCAGTCGCTCCCCTTGCGTGCGCGATCGCTCGATCTCGTCGTGTCGCACCTCGCGTTCACCCTCATGGCCGAGCTCGACGCGGTCGTCGCGGAGCTCGGCCGCGTCCTCGTCCCCGGCGGCCACTTCGTGACGGTGGTCGGCGGCGGACCCAGTGGCGGCGACGCGTTCGCCGGCTTCCTCGAGCTCGCCCGTCCCTGCGTGCGCGGCGTGCCGCGGCTGGGCGAGCTCCGCGCGCGCAGCGATCGCGGCCTCGCCGAGCTCTTCGCCGCGGGCTGGACGGCGCTGACCGTCGAGGATCTCGTCGTCGATCTGTCGGGCACCCCCGAGGAGGTGTGGCAGACCATGGCTGGCGTGTACGAGCTCGCGCACGCCTCCGCCCGCGAGCTCGCGGCGATCCGCGGGGCGTTCGTCGAGCGGGCAGGGCAGTGGCGCCGCGACGATGGTTCGGTCGGCTGCACGATGGCTACCCGGCTCGTGCACGCCATGCGCGCCGGCTACTCTCCCAGCCAGGGGGCGCAGTCCACGGATGAGGCCTTCACCCCCGGTATCGGTGGGCTTCGTAGCCGCGGTGACACGTACGCTGGTCGGCATCGATCGTGAAAGGAAGGGAGGGATGCCCGCCGGCACCCGTCTCTCCGCCCTGTTCATCGCAACCTTGGTCGCCTGCACCGGCGGCGGCGGCGCGGATCCCGATCCCGTCGACATCGACAGCGGGATGCCGCCGACCCCGGACGCCGGGGACCCGGGCACGGACGGAGGGCCGTCGCCGGACGCGTCACCCGACGCGCCGCCGATGGTCGAGGAGCTGCCGCCGCTCGGCGACGGGCTCGGCACGCTCTCCGGCGCGAGCGTGCGAGGTCGCATCGACGGAGCCCGCGGCATCGCGCGCTTCTCGAACCCGGTCAACGTCGTGAGCGACGGCGCCGGCGGCGTCATCGTCTGCGACTTCGACAACCACGCGCTCCGCCGGGTCGACGCCGCCGGGACGACGACGTCGATGACCATGCCGAGCACGTTCGCCCGCCCGTTCGGCGTCGTGCGCAGCGGCGACACGCTCTACGTCCAGACCGATCGGTCGACCACGGGCACGCCGACGGGCGCGCTGTGGCGCATCACGCTCTCCACCGGCGCCGCCACGCTCGTGCGCGACAACGTCGGCCGGTACCGCGGGATCGCGATGCTCTCGGACGGGCGTCTCGTCGGCGCCGAGTACCAGCAGCACGTCGTCAGCGTCCTCGACCCCGCGACCGGCATCGCCACCGTGCTCGCCGGGACCGCCGGTCAGTCGGGGCTGGTCGACGCCGGCGGCGCCGCCGCGCGCTTCCACACCCCGTACGACGTCGTCGTCCTGCCCGGCGACGAGATCGTCGTCGCCGACTTCGGCAACCAGGTGCTCCGCAAGGTCTCGCTCGACGGCAACGTCGTGACCTACGCCTCGGGCTTCGCGACGCCGCAGGGGCTCGCGCTCGACGCCGCCGGCACGATCTACGTCAGCGACCCCGAGAGCGGCGCGGTCAAGGCCGTCGCGGCGGGTGGCGCCGTCACGACGGTCGCCGGCACCGGCACGCGCGGCTACCTCGACGCCGAGGATCCGCTGGCCGCGCAGCTCTTCGGCCTCGAGGGCATCGATGTCTCCGCCGATGGCTCGTACCTCTACGTCGCCGACGGCTCGGGCGGCGAGGACCTGCCGTACCACCGCGTCCGGCGGCTGACGCTCACCGCGCCGTAGCGCCGCGCGGTCAGACGTTGAAGAGGAAGTGCATGATGTCGCCGTCCTGGACGACGTACGTCTTGCCTTCCTGGCGCAGCTTGCCGGCGCCGCGCAGCGCGGCCTCGCTGCCGTGCTGCTCGAGATCCGCGAGCGCGTAGACGTTGGCGCGGATGAAGCCCTTCTCGAAGTCGCTGTGGATCACGCCGGCGGCCTCGGGCGCGAGCGCGCCCTTCTTGATCGTCCAGGCGCGGATCTCCTTCTCGCCGGCGGTGAAGTACGACTGCAGGCCGAGCAGCCGGTAACACTCGCGCGCGAGCGAGTGCAGCGCCGGCTCGACGAGGCCGTACGACGCGAGCAGCTCCTGCTTCTCCTCGTCGGTCATGCCGGCGAGCTCGGCCTCGATCTTTCCGCACAGGATGACGATGCCGGCGCCCTCGGCCTCCGCGCGCTTGCGGACGCTGTCGCTCCACGCGTTGCCGGCGGGCAGGTCCTCCTCGCCGACGTTGCAGCAGTAGAGGACCGGCTTGATCGTCATGAGGCCCCAGGTGGCGACCTCCTTTCGCTCGTCGTCGGAGAGCTCGAGCGAGCGCCCCGGCTTGCCGGCCTGGAGGTGCGCGACCACGCGCTCGACCAGCGCGAGCTCGATCTTGCCTTCCTTGGAGCCGGTCTTGGCCGCGCCCTGCGCCTTCTTGAGGCGCTTCTCGGCGGTCTCGGCGTCGGCGAGCACGAGCTCGAGCTCGATGATCTCGATGTCGCGCATCGGATCGACCGAGCCGGCGACGTGGACCACGTTCGGATCCTGGAAGCAGCGGACCATCATGAGGATCGCGCTGGTCTCGCGGATGTTGGCGAGGAACTTGTTGCCCAGGCCCTCGCCCTGCGACGCGCCCTTGACCAGGCCGGCGATGTCGACGATCTCGACCACCGCGGGCAGGACCTTCTGCGTCGGGATGAGCTTCTCGATCCGCTTCAGGCGGTCGTCGGGCACCGGCACGATGCCGACGTTGGGATCGATCGTGCAGAACGGGTAGTTCGCGGCCTCGGCCTTGCCGGCGGTGAGCGCGTTGAAGACGGTGCTCTTCCCGACGTTGGGAAGACCGACGATGCCGACGGACAGGGCCATGGCGCACGCATACCGGGGTTCACGCCCGGGTGCAACCCGGTCAGCAGCTGTTGGGCGATCGCGAGCCACGTCGTGCCATCCTGGGGACGTGAAGACCGGCGCTTGCATCGCAGTCCTCCTGGGGATCGTGGCCTGTGGCGGCGACGACGACGGCAGCGGCGCCGTCGACGGCGGCGTCGACGCGCCCGGGGGCGACATCCTCGAGCAGCTGCGCGGCCTGCCCGAGATCGCGAGCGTCACGGAGGCGTCGACCGAGCAGCCCGGCTATCGCTACTTCGAGATCCAGTTCGACCAGCCGGTCGATCACGACAACCCGGGCGGCGCGCGCTTCCAGCAGTTCGCGACGCTCATCCACAAGGACGCCGCGGCGCCGATGGTGCTGCTCCACACGGGGTACGGCAACTGGTACTACGACTTCCCCGGCGAGCTGACGCGCCTGCTCGGCGCCAACCAGCTCGTCGTCGAGCACCGCTTCTTCCGCGGCTCCCGCCCGGCCGGCACCGAGGCGTGGGCGCACCTCTCGATCGAGCAGAGCGCGGCCGATCACCATCGCATCGCGCAGGCGCTCCGGCGCATCTACCAGGGACGCTGGCTCGAGACCGGCGCGAGCAAGGGCGGGATGACGTCGGTGTATCACCGGCGCTTCCATCCCGACGACGTCGACGGCACCGTGGCCTACGTCGCCCCGCAGTCGTTCGGCGCGCCCGACTACCGCTACGAGGCGTTCGTCGAGCAGCTCGGTCCGACGCCGTGCCGTCAGGCGCTGCGCGCGTTGCAGGCCGAGCTCCTGCAGAACCGCCGCGCGATGCTGGAGGCGCGCGCGATGGCCGAGGCGCAGACCCGCGGGTACACGTACACGCGCGTGACGTTGCCGGTGGCGGTCGAGAGCGCGGTGGTGTCGCTCGAGTGGGCGTTCTGGCAGTACGTCGGTGCCGACAGTTGCCCGTCCGTGCCACCGGTGACCGCGACCGACACGGCGGCGTGGAGCTTCCTGCGCGCGGTGTCGCCGGTGTCGTCGTCGAACGACGAGGACGTCGCCGAGTTCGAGGCCTACTACTACCAGGCCGAGGTGCAGCTCGGGTACCCCGGCACGATGGACGAGCACCTCACCGGGCTGACGATGTACGGCCCGGCCGACTTCGACGGCGCCTACCCGCAGGGGGTGACGCGTCCACCGTGGTCGATCGATCCCATGAACGACATCGACGCGTGGGTGAAGGGGCAGGGCGATCGCATCGTGTTCATCTACGGTGAATGGGATCCGTGGTCGGGCGGCATGTTCGAGCTCGGCGCCGCGACCGACTCGCTGCGCGTCGTGGCGCCCATGGCGCCGCACGGCGCGGGCATCGGCGACCTGACCCCGACCGACCAGGCCGCGGTGCTGGCGAAGCTCGAGGCGTGGACGGGCGTGACGCCCGACGCCGCGCAGCTGAAGCGACGCGCACGGCTCGGCGAGCCGTCGAAGCGCGTGCCGCCGCTCTACCGGCGCGCGCGACAGTGATACAACACGGCTCATGACCCGCACCGTCCTCGTCACCGGCTCGACCGACGGGATCGGCAAGGCGACGGCCCTGGCGCTGGCCCAGGCGGGCCTGCGCGTGATCGTGCACGGCCGCAGCCGACCCAAGGTCGACCGGGCCATCGCCGACCTCGCGGCCGCCGTGCCCGGCGCCGACCTCGACGGCGTGTCCTTCGACCTCGGCTCGCTCGCGTCGGTGCGCAAGGGCGCGGAGGAGGTGCAGAAGAAGGCGCCGGCCCTCCACGTCCTCATCAACAACGCCGGCATCTTCGCGCCCGAGCGCGTGCTCACCGGCGAGGGCATCGAGGCGACGCTCGCGGTCAACCACGTCGGTCATTACCTGCTCACGCACCTGCTCATGCCGCAGCTCGAGGCCGCCGCCCCGGCGCGCGTCGTGATCCTGACGTCGATCGCGCACACCCGCGGCCGCATCCACCTCGACGATCTGTCGCTCGAGCGTGCGTTCTCCGGGTACGCCGCGTACGCGCAGTCGAAGCTGGCCAACGTGATGCACGCGCTCGATCTCGCGGCCCGCCTCGACCCGGAGAAGATCGCGGTGTACGCGGTGCATCCCGGCGTCATCTCGACCAAGCTCCTGCGCGAGGGCTTCGGTCCGGTCCGCGGTGCCTCGGTGGCCCAGGGCGCGGCGGTGCCGGTGAAGCTGGCGAGCGCCGACAAGGTCGAGGAGCCGAGCGGCACCTACTGGTCCGAGGGGCAGGTCGCGCCGGTCGCGCAGGCCGCGCTCGACGTCAGCGTCCGTGACGCGCTGCGCACGGCGACGGAGCGGATGGCCGGGCTCGCCTAGCGCGAGCCCCGGGTCGAGATCATGTCCGAACCGTCCTACAGCGCGCGGCGCGAGACCGCGCTCGCGGCGCTGGCCGCGGGGGACCCGGAGGCGGCGTTCCGTGAGTTCCGCTGGGCGCTCTGGTACCCGCGCGTCGTGCCGACCGACGAGCTCGTCGATGGGCTCGGCGTCCTGGCGCGCATCTTCGCGGCGATGGGGCTGAAGGAGCTCGCCGAGCGCGCCGCCCACAGCTCGGTCGACTCGCTCGACCCCGACGGCCTCTACCAGCTCGGGTACCAGCTCGTCGAGGAGGGCCTCCCGGCGATCGCGTCGACCGTGCTCGCGCGCTGTCTCGACCTGGTGCCGGGCAGCGAGGAGGTCGTCACCGAGCTGGTCTCGGCGCTCGAGCGCCAGCTCGCGTACGCCGACGCGCGCCGGGTGCTCGAGGCGAACCCGGGGCTGCTCGAGACCAGCTTCCTCTGTCGCTACCTGCGTGCGTTCAACGCGGCGATGTCGGGCGATCTGCCGGCGGTGCGCGAGGCGACGACCACGCTCGCGCCGCGCGAGGCCGTGCACGAGATCATGGCGCAGCGGATCGCGGCGATCGTGACGCGCGCCGACCGCGCGACCTCGGCGGGCTGCGCGCTCGACGCCGTCGATCTGCGCGGCTGGCACTACGTGCTGGGCGGCGGGATGCTCGGCCACCTGTCGCCGCACGGCTTCGACGAGGGCATGCACGGCCGCTACGCCTGGGTGCAGGACACGCTGGCGATGGTGAAGATGGGCCTCCAGCGGCTGGGCACGCTGCTGGGCGCGTGGGGCATGCGTCCGCCGTGTGTCTACGCGCCGCCGGGGCGCGACCACGAGGTGCTCGGCGAGGCGGCGGCGCGCGTGCTCGGCCTCGAGCGCATGCCGTGGCCGTCGGTCGGCGTGCCGGCGCCCGGCCTCGTCGTGGTCTACGACCTGGCCAGCATCGAGCGCAAGGATCTCGAGCGCCTGCTCGAGCGGCGCGAAGGGCAGGTGCTCTACGCCCACGCCACGGGGTGGACCGAGGACGGCGCGATCGCCGCCGACGTGACGACGATCTTGCACCAGAGCATCGTGTCGCCGTGGGAGTCGCAGCTGGTCATCGATCCGGAGACCGGTGAGGCGAAGACCGGCGAGGCCGACGCGCGCACGATCGAGGAGCTCGGCGCGGCGGTGGCGGCGAGCGCCGACATGCGCGCGGAGGACGTGGCGCGCGACGACGTGGCCGGCCTCGAACGGCTCGCGCGCGTCGCGGGGCCGCCCGAGCCGGGGCGGCGCGAGCGGGCGTGGGCCGGCGGCCCGGTCAGCTCGAACCGGTTCCTGTGATGACCGATTCGATCGCCGCGGCGACCGCGGCGGGCTGGTGCCGCATCATCATGTGCGCCGCGTCGGGGATGACGGCGCGCGCGCAGCGGGGGAAGGCGGCGAGGCGGCGCTCGGTGTCGGCGTCGGCGAGGCGGAAGCGCGACTGGGCGCCCTCGACGTAGAGGACCGGCGCCGTCACGCGCTGCCAGAACTGCGTCGCGGTGTCGACGCGGTACGGATACGGGCCCTGGGTCAGGTGCAGCGGATCGTGCTTCCAAGTGAAGCCGCCGGGGACCGCGCGCGTGCCGTGGGTGGCCAGCGCCAGCGCGCGCCGCTCGTCGAGCAGGTGATCGTGCTTGCGCAGGCGCGCGGCCGCGTCCTCGACCGACGGCATCACCTTGGCGCCGGCGCGCGCCAGTCGCCACGCCTCGATCCAGCGGGCGGTGCGGTCGGGGACCGGCGTCGTCGCCTCGGGCGGGCCGATGCCCTCGAGCAGGACCAGCGCGCGCACCTGCTCCGGCCGCGCGCCCGCCCAGTACGCCGCGACGCTGCCGCCCATCGAGTGCCCGACCATCACCACCGGACCGCGCGCGAGCCGGGTGACGACGTCGTCGAGGTCGGGGAGGTAGTCGAAGAAGTGGTAGTAACCGCCGGGGCCGACCCAGTCGGAGTCGCCGTGGCCCCGCAGGTCGGGCGCGATGACGTGGTAGCGCTGCGCGAGGAGCGCCGGCACGTCGTCCCAGCCCCAGGCCAGATCGAGGAAGCCGTGCACGAGGACGATCGTCTGCGCATGCTCGGCGCCCCACTCGAGCACGTTGTAGGTGAGGCCCGTGGCCAGGGCCAGACGGCGTGCGCGCGGCGGCGAGCTCAAGGCACGATGATCCGCCGGAGCGTGCCGTCGATGGTCGTCACGTACAGCTCGCCGGTCGCGTCGGCGTGGATCGACGTGAGGCCACCGAGGTTCTGGTTCGAGACCTGACGGTTGTTCTGCGCCATGCCGCCCGCGTACTCGAAGCCCCACAGCCGGCCGGCGTAGTGGTCGCCGTAGAAGTACGTCCCCACGAGGTCGGGGAAGCACGGGCCGCGGTAGACCGAGCCACCCATGATCGAGCGCCAGCCCTGGTTCTGGTTGAACTCGACGACGGGATCGAGCCGGTTCGCCGTCAGGCAGCCGCTGGACGGCTCGAAGCAATGCGCGCCCTCGCGGTCGTCCCAGCCCCAGTTGACGCCGGGGACGTTGGGCGACACGTCGATCTCTTCCCAGGCGTTCTGGCCGACGTCGCCGATGTAGATGTCGCCGTTGGCGGGGTCGAACGAGATGCGGAACGGGTTGCGCAGGCCGAGGTGCCACAGCTCGGGGCGCGGATCGGCGGGGCCGTCGGCGCTCGTGGCGTACGGGTTGTCGGCCGGGATGCCGTACTCCTTGGTGCCGGTGCGTGTGTCGACGTCGATGCGCAGGATCTTGCCGAACAAGGACGACAGGTCCTGCGCGCGATCCTGCGGATCGCCACCCGAGCCGGCGTCGCCGATCGCCAGGTAGAGCTTGCCGTCGGTGCCGAACTCGACCGAGCCGCCGTTGTGGTTGCCGTACGGATCGGTGAAGCGCAGGAGCTCGCGGCGCGACTGGGGGTCGGCGGCGTCGGTGCCGAACACCGCGCGGTACTCGGCGATCACGTGGTCGCCGCCGTTGCGCGCCGTGTGGTGGACGTAGAAGCGATCGTTCTGGCGGAAGTCGGGGTGGAACGCGAGGCCGAGGAGCCCCTGCTCGCCGCAGCACTGGACGACGCCGTTGGCCCCGCCGAGATCGAGGAACGGGGTGGGCAGGAGCTGCCCGTCCTTGATGACGCGGATCGCGCCGGTCTGCTCGATCACGAAGATGCGCGGATCTCCGGGCGCGGCGGTCACGAGCAGCGGCTGATCGAGGCCGGTCACCACGGTCTGGAAGCCGACGGTCGTACCGTTTCTGGGCGTACACGTCGCCACCGCGGCGTCGCCCACGTCGCGGCCGTCGATCGGGGGCGGCCCGTCGGGCCCGTTGCTGTCACCGCCTCCACACGCCGCGACCGCGAAGACCAGGGGGAGGGTACGTCGCATCCCCCGACTATACGCCCTGCTTCGCGGCCTTCGCCTTCTTTCGCGCGGCGGTGGACCACCGCCCCACGAGCCACATCACCAGCCCGGCGAGCCCCATGGGCACGAGGAAAACCCAGGACATGAAATTCTGGCCATCGCTCGCACCATAAACGTAGAGGGCGATCACCATCCCCAGGAGCAGGACGAGCGCGGCGCCGAGGTAGCCGTAGAGCTCGATCTTGCGGCGGCGCAGGCTGGCCTCGAGCATCGCGACGAGCTCGGCCGCCTTCTCCGGCGGCATGTTCTTCAGGCCCTCTTCGATCTGGGCCCGGAAGGCCGGGTCGTTGAGTCGCTCGGCTAGGTCGGCTGGCTTCTTGTCGGCTGGCTTCTTGTCGGCTGGCTTCTTGTCGGCTGGCTTCTTGTCGGCGGCTTTCGCCATCGGCGCCGACCATGGCATGGTCGCGCGATGCCGTCGATCAAGATCCGCGACGACCTGGGGCGCGACCTGGTGTTCGTGCACCCGCCGCGCCGCATCGTCTCGCTGGTGCCGAGCGACACGTACACCTTGTTCGCGCTGGGCGCCGGCGATCGCGTCGTCGGGCGCACGACGTGGTGCGAGCTGCCGGCCGAGGCCGCGTCCGTGCCGACGGTCGGCGGCACCAAGGACGTCGACGTCGACGCGGTGCTGGCGCTCGCGCCCGATCTCGTGGTCGCGAATCAGGAGGAGAACACGCGGCCCGCGCTCGAGCGCCTCGCCGAGCGCACGCGGGTCCTGGTCTCGCTGCCGCGCCGGGTCGCCGACGGGGTCGCGCACGTCGCGCGGCTCGCGCGGGCGCTCGGCGTCGCCGAGTCGCCGACGGTGAAGGACCTCGTCCGCCGCGGCTACGAGCTGGTGCGGACGCTGACGCCGGCGGGCGAGGGCGCGCCGCGTGCCTTCGTCCCGATCTGGATGGACCCGCTCATGACCTTCAACGCCGACACGTTCGGCGCCGACGTGCTCGCGCTCGCGGGCGTCGCCAACGCGTTCGGCGAGCGCCTGCGGCTCTATCCGCTCGCCGCGGATCTCGGCAAGGCCGCGCCCCGCGACGCCGCCGGCCGTGACGAGCGCTACCCGCGCGTCACCCTCGACGAGGTCCGCGGCAAGCAGCCCGACGTCCTCATCCTGCCCGACGAGCCCCACGCCTTCGGCGACGCCGACCGCGCCGCGCTCGACGGCCTCGCCGCCCACGTGATCGACGTGAACGGCAAGGACCTCTTCTGGTACGGGGCGTGGACGATCGAGGCGCTGCCGCGCCTGCGCGCGCAGCTCGCGACGCTCAGGTCGGGAACGCGCTAGCCCGCGTCGCGATCGCCTGGCGCAGCTTGGCCTGGAACTCGGCGAACGGCATCGTCGCCTGCTCCTTCACGCCGAAGCGCCGCAGGGTGATGGTCGCCTCCGCCTGCTCGCGCTCGCCCACGACGAGCGTGTTGGGGATCTTGGCCGTCGCCGCGTCGCGGATCTTCTTGCCCATGCGATCGCTCGACCCGTCGACCTCGGCGCGCACCATCTCGCCGCGGAGCTCGGCGCACAGCTTCTCGGCGTAACCCGTGAACTGCTCGGTCACCGGGATGATGCGCACCTGCACCGGCGCCAGCCAGGTCGGGAACGCGCCGCCGTAGTGCTCGAGCAGGAACGCGACGAAGCGCTCGTGCGTCCCGAGCGGCGCGCGGTGGATGACGTACGGCGCGACCTCGGCGCCGCTCGAGTCGACGTAGGTGAGGCCGAGCCGCTTGGGCACGGCGAAGTCGAGCTGGTTGGTCGACGCGGTCTCCTCGCGTCCCGTCACCGTCTTGAACTGGACGTCGATCTTGGGCCCGTAGAACGCGGCCTCGCCCTTCACCTCCTCGTAGGTGAAGCTGCCGTCGGCCATCGCCTCGCGGATGAGCTTCTGGCTCGACTCCCACGCCTCGGGGTCGTTGACGTACTTGTCCTTGCCCTTGGGGTCGTCGGGATCCCACGCCGACAGGCGCAGCTTGTAGCTCTCGAGGCCGAGGACCTCGTAGACCTTGCGGTGCATCTCGAGGACGGCGAGGAACTCCGCCTTGATCTGATCGGGGGTGACGTAGAGGTGCGCGTCGTTCATGCACATCGAGCGCACGCGCAGGAGCCCGGAGATGGCGCCCGAGTCCTCGTAGCGGAAGACCTGGCCGTACTCGGCGAGGCGGAGCGGCAGGTCGCGGTAGCTGCGCTTGCGCGCCGCGAACACCTTGTGGTGGTGCGGGCAGTTCATCGGCCGCAGCACGTACTCCTCGCGCACCTCGCCGTCCTCGACGAGCGGCATGAACGGGTACATGTGCTGCTTGTAGTAGGGCAGGTGGCCGGTCTTGTAGTAGAGGCCGACCTTCGAGATCTGCGGCGTCGCCACGCGCACGTAGCCGGCCTTGAACTCGAGCTCCTTGGCCAGCTTCTCCAGCTCGTCGCGCACGACCGTGCCGTTGGGCAGCCACAGGGCGAGGCCCGGCCCGATCTCGTCGTCGATGACGTAGATGTCGAGCTCGGCGCCGAGCTTCTTGTGGTCGCGCTCCTTGGCGAGCTCGGCCTCCTTGATGCGCGCGTCGAGCGCCTTCTTGTCGGCGTACGCGTAGGCGTAGAGCCGCGTCATCTGCGCGTTCTTCGAGTCGCCGCGCCAGTACGCGCCGGCGAGCGAGCGGATCTTGAAGCCGTCCTTCGGCAGCTGCCCCGAGCGGTCGACGTGCGGGCCCTCGCACATGTCGAGGAACGGGCCGTTGGAATAGAAGGAGATGCTCGAGACGCCCTGCTTGTGGACGAGGTCCTCGGCGTACTCGCGCTTGTACGGCTCGCCCATGCCGTCGATGCGCGCGAGGCCGTCGGCGACCGACAGATCCTCGCGGACGAACGTCTGGTTCTCGGCGATGATCTTCCGCATCTCGTCCTCGATCGCGCCGAAGTCGTCGGCGGTCAGCGGCGAGGACAGGATGAAGTCGTAGTAGAAGCCGTCGTCGATCGCCGGGCCGAAGCCGAGCTTCGAGCCGGGGCGGAGCTTGAGCACGGCCTGCGCCATCACGTGCGCCAGCGAGTGGCGGATGCGATGGAGGCGGTCGTCAGCGGAGGGTTCGTCGCGCATGGGAGGGTGCACTCTACCTCTCTTGGTGTAGGGTGTCCCGCGCCATGGAGCGGCTGCACATCATGGACGGGCACGGATACATCTTCCGCGCCCACTACGCCCTGATGAACGCCTCGCGCGGGGAGCGGCGCGAGGTCCGGCTCTCGACCGCGGAGGGCATGCCGACGGGCGCCATCTACGTGTTCGCGCGCATGCTGATGCGCCTTCACGACGACCTGCGGCCCGAGCGCATGGTCGTGGTCTTCGACTCGGGGCGAAAGAGCTTCCGCACCGAGATCTTCCCGGCCTACAAGGCGACCCGGTCGGCGCCGCCCGAGGATCTCGCGATCCAGATGCCGTACTTCCGCCCGCTGGTCGAGGCCATGGGCTGGCCGGTGCTGGCGCAGGAGGGGGTCGAGGCCGACGACGTGATCGCCACGCTCGTGACCCAGGCCAAGGCCAAGGGCTGGGAGGTGTGCCTGTTCTCGGCCGACAAGGATCTCATGCAGCTGGTCGGCCCGGGCGTGAACGTGGTCGACGCCATGCGCAACCACACGTACACGCGCGAGGCGGTGATCGAGAAGTTCGGCGTGCCGCCCGAGCGCGTCGCCGACTTCCTCGCGCTCAAGGGTGACACCAGCGACAACATCCCGGGCGTGCAGGGGGTCGGCGACAAGACCGCGGCCGAGCTGGTGAACGCGTACCCGGACATCGAGGCGCTCATCGCGGCCAACCCCAAGGTGCGCGGCAAGTTCCCGCTGGCCGACCCCGAGATGGTCGAGCGCCTGCGAATCTCGCGCAAGCTGGTCGAGCTCGACCGGGAGGTGGCGCTGCCGGTGGCGCTCGAGGCGCTCGAGGTCGGTGAGTGGAACGCGCCCGAGCTGGCGCGCATGTTCAAGGAGCTCGAGTTCGAGCAGATGGTCGATCGCGTGAGCGCGGCGCCGGCGCCGTCGTTGCCGCAGCACGAGCCGCAGAGCCCCCTGGGCGAGCTGCACGAGCCGGTGGTCGGCGCGACGGCGGCCGAGATCCGCGCCCTCGTCGACGCGGCGCGCGCGGCGGCCGCGCAGGACAAGGCCATCGCCGTGGCCGTGGAGGCGACGGGGCGGTTCGATCGCGCGTCGCTCATCGGCGTGGCGGTGGCGGTGCCCGGCCATGCGCCGGTCTACGTGCCCATCGGGCATCGCACGCTGGCGGCGGGCCCGACGCCGGACGCGGCGGCGCTGGCGCCGCTCGCCGAGCTGCTCGCCGATCCCGCGGTGCCCAAGATCATCCATGACGGCAAGTCGGCCCTGCGCGTCCTCCAGCTCCACGGCTGGGACCTCGCCGGCGTGGCCGACGACCCGATGCTGTGCGCGTTCCTCCTCGACGCGACCAAGGACCCGTCGGCGGCGGAGAAGGTGGCCGAGCAGGTCACCGGCATCACGGTGCCGCCGCGCGCGCAGGCCGCCGGCAAGGGCGGCTTCGAGGCGACGGCGCCGGTGGAGGCGGCGGCGTGGGTCGGACGCGTCGTGGAGGCGACGCTCCACGCCGGGCCGGAGCTCGCGCGGCGGGTGGAGAAGGCCGAGCTGGCGTCGCTCTATCGCGAGGTCGAGCTGCCGATCGCGCGGCTGCTCGCCCACATCGAGCAGGTCGGCGTGTGCATCGACGCCGCCCACTTCGCGAAGCTGTCCGAGGACGTCGGCGCGCAGATCGCGCTCCTCGAGCGCAAGGTCTTCGACCAGATCGGTCACGAGATCAACCTCGGGTCGCCCAAGCAGCTCGGCCACCTCCTCTTCGAGGAGCTCGGCCTGGCCAGCGACCGCATGAAGAAGACCAAGACCGGCTACTCGGTCGACCACGAGGTGCTCGAGGGGCTGCTCGAGGTCGCGCCCGACATCGTCAAGCCGATCCTCGAGCACCGCGAGCTCACCAAGCTCAAGGGTACGTACCTCGACGCCTTGCCCCCGCTGGTCAACCCGAAGACCGGCCGCGTCCACACGATCTTCAACCAGGTCGTCGCCGCCACCGGCCGCATCTCGTCACAGGATCCCAACCTGCAGAACATCCCGATCCGCAGCGAGCAGGGGCGCGCGATCCGCCAGGGCTTCGTGGCGGCGCCGGGCAAGGTGCTGGTCGCCGCCGACTACTCGCAGATCGAGCTGCGCATCCTCGCCCACCTCTCGCACGACCCGGTGCTCGTGCGCGCCTTCCGCGAGCGCGTCGACGTGCACACGCAGACGGCGGCCGAGGTCTTCGACAAGAAGCCGGAGGACGTGACCGCGGGCGACCGCCGCATCGCCAAGGCGGTCAACTACGGGCTGGCCTACGGTCAGTCGGACTTCGGCCTGGCCCACGCCCTCGACATCCCGCGCAAGGACGCGGCCGAGTACAAGGCCCGTTACTTCGAGCGCTTCCCGACGATCAAGAAGTTCATGGAGGACGTGATCACCGAGGCCCGCCAGCGCGGCGGCGCGCGCACGATCCTCGGGCGCTGGCGACCGATTCCGGATCTCAAGAGCAAGACGGTCGTCGCCCGCAACCAGGCCCAGCGCATCGCGCAGAACACGCCGATGCAGGGCGCCGGCGCCGACCTCATCAAGCTGGCGATGCTGCGCACGACCGAGCGCCTCGCCGAGCGCGAGCTCGCCGCCGAGCTCATCCTGACCGTGCACGACGAGCTCGTGTTCGAGACCGCGCCGGAGCTCGCCGAGACGGTGGGCGCGGTGGTCAAGGCCGAGATGGAGAACGTCTTCCCGCTCGACGTCCCGCTCGACGTCGACGTCGGCATCGCGCCGAGCTGGGCCGACGCCTGACGGCGATGCGCGTCCGGTGCGCCCGGTTGCGGTGTGCGCGCGACCGAGGGTATGCAAGGCTGAGCGCATGACCACCTCGGCGCCCCTGCCGCCTCGGACGATCACCACGCTGACGCGCCCGTTCGTCCGGTTCCTCGAGCTCCAGACCAGCGCCGGCCTGGTGCTCGTGGTCGCGACGCTCGCGGCCCTCGTCGCGGCCAACACCGCCATCGCCGACGAGTTCGCGGCGCTGTGGAACGGGCCGTTCACGGTCGGGTTCGGCGACGCGCGCCTGTCGTATCCGCTCTGGTACTGGATCAACGACGGGCTGATGGCGATCTTCTTCTTCGTCATCGGGCTCGAGATCAAGCGCGAGCTCGTGCAGGGCGAGCTCCGCGATCGCCGCAACGTGGTGCTCCCGGCCGTCGCGGCCGTCGGCGGGGCGCTCGTCCCGGTCGGGATCTTCCTGGCCTTGCAGTCGAGCGGGGCGGCCCGCGCCGGCTGGGCGATCCCGATGGCGACGGACATCGCGTTCGTCGTCGGCTGCCTCGCGGTGCTCGGTCCGCGGGTGCCGCCGGCGTTGAAGGTGTTCGTGCTGTCGCTCGCGATCATCGACGACATCTTCGCGGTCATCGTGATCGCCGTCGTGTTCAGCTCGTCGATCGATCTCGCCTGGCTCGGCGGCGCCGTCGGAAGCCTGGCGCTGGTCGTCGCGCTCTCGCGCGCGGGTGTGCGCCGCATCGACGTCTACGTCGCGGTCGGGGCGCTCGCGTGGCTGTGCACGCTGAAGTCGGGCGTGCACCCGACCATCGCCGGGGTGCTCCTCGGCCTGATGACGCCGGCCGCGGCGTGGATCTCGCACGACCGCCTCACCGCGGTCGTCGACGAGGCCATGCCGCGGATCCGCGACGCGCAGACGTCACCCGCGGAGCGCTCGGCGGCGGCGGAGAAGCTCGCCTTCGCCGCCACCGAGTCGATCTCGCCGCTCGAGCGTCTCGAGCACTCCCTCCACGCCTGGGTGGCGTTCGTCATCATGCCGCTGTTCGCGCTCGCGAACGCGGGCGTGGCCGTTAGCGTCGACGGCATGCGCGCGCCCGTCTCGCTCGCGGTCGTCGCCGGTCTCACGCTCGGCAAGCCGCTCGGGATCGCGGGCGCCGCCTTCCTGGCCATCAAGCTCGGGTTCGCGCGCCTGCCCGAGCGTACGTCGTGGCCGGCGCTCGTCGGCGCCGCCTGGCTCGGCGGCATCGGCTTCACGATGGCGCTGTTCATCGCCTCCTTGTCGCTGCCGCCGGAGCTGCTGGGGGTCGCCAAGAGCGGCATCCTCCTCGGCTCGGCGCTCAGCCTCGTGGGCGGCATGACCGTCCTCGCGCTGGCGCTCCGCCGCCAGCCGTCGTCGTAGCCCGCGGGTCAGCCCGCGCGGCGGACGCGGGCGCGATCCGGCAGCGGGATGCGGAGGTGCGTGCGGAGGCTGGCCGGGATCTGGGCCAGCTCCTCGGGGTCGGGGTCGACGATGAGGCCGCGGCAGGTCGGCGCGCCGCAGCCGCACGGCTCGGCGGCCGTGCCGACGAAGGCGTAGTCGTAGAAGATCTCCTCGCCGGCCTCGATGTCGCGCGCGGCGACCCACCAGGCGACGGGGCGCCCGGTCTCGGGATCCATGGCCGACTCCACGTTCGAGTTGGGCTCGCAGGAGTGGTTGATCCAGCGCGACTGGTCGACGAGGTCGTAGAAGATCTGCTTGCCGCCCGAGCCGGTGTAGGTCCCCGGCAGGTCGTCGGTCGGCAGGACGAGCGCGTAGGTGTCGTCGAACGCCTCGTCCTCGCCGTAGAGGAAGCCCTCGGCGTGGATGAGGATCTCACCCTTCTCGAACCGACGCTCCGCGATCACGCCGTACCCGTGGACCGCGGAACGCACGACGCGGAGGCCTGACACGATGGGCATCTCGACGTGCATTCTGCGCATGCCCTCTGACAAGGCAAGCGAAGAGTCGCGTGCCGTTGGCTCGTGAAGACGCGGCTCTGGCTGGTGGTTTGACCCCATGCGGGGCCCGGCCTACCATTCCGTTGTGAAGCCGTTCGTCGACAGGTTGCAGGTGGAGAACTTCTTCTGCGTGAAGAAGGTCGACGTCGCCCTGACCCGGCTGCATGCGTTCATCGGCCCGAACGACAGCGGCAAGAGCACGCTGCTCCGCTCGCTCGTCTTCATGGGAAGCCGCACCGCTGGAAGCGCATACCCGCAGGCTCCCACCTGGGCCTCGCTTCCGGACGCAATGGTCACCGCGCACATGGGCGACGAGCGGTGGTTGCAGGTGTCCGATCAAGTTGGCAATCGGAGCAGTGCAGGCGGACATCTGGGCCTCGCGCAGCTGGTGCGTTTGGAGCCGGATGCCCTCAGGCAGCCGTGCCGGCTGATCCCGCACAATCAGCGCATCTCGTTCGAGAACGAACGCGGTGTAGGGCTGGCTGGCGTCCTGGACGCGATGCTCTCGCGTCATCCGGAGCAGTTCCTCGCGCTCCGGGCACGCTTCACCGAGTTGTTCACCGGCATCGAACGTGTCGAGATCCAGAACACGAGTGACCACAAGAAGGTCATCGGCGTCACGCTGGACGGCGGCCGACAGGTCGGTCCCGAGGGGATGAGCGAGGGAATGCTGTACTGGTTGGCCTTCAAGGCGCTGCAGTACGCCACCAAGCCCGGCATCCTGCTGATCGAGGAACCCGAGAATGGCCTCCATCCGGCGCGGATCCGTGAAGTGGCCGCGTTGCTGCGCGAGCTTTCCGCGGAAACGCAGGTGCTCGTCGCGACTCATAGCCCGCTTGTCATCAACGAGCTACAGCCCGAAGAGGTCACGATCATCACCCGCACGGCCGAGGACGGGACGATCGCGACGCCGATGACGATGACCAAGAACTTCGAGCAGCGACGTCAGATCTATGCGCTAGGAGAGCTGTGGCTCTCGTACGCCGACGGTGTGCTCGAGAGCGAGCTGGTCGGTGGCGACGACGCGAAGGATACGAAGGCGGCTGGATAGACATGGGCGTTCCGGTGAAGGTGTGGCTCGGTGGCGAAGGGCGTCACGAGCTCGGGGGACGCGTGCTCGCGCCTCCGGACGAGCGCCCTGGGGTCATCGAGGCGCTGCTCCGGCGCGTCGAGCGCAGCGGCTGGCACGTCCTCGGCGTCACGCCCTGGCGCCACATCAAGAAGTACGCGACGGGTGTCCACAAGGCCGAGGAGCGGAACGTCCTCGGCCTCGTCCTGACCGCGGCCGAGCAAGGCGCGGAGGTCGTCGCGTTCAGCCGCGACGTGGACAGTGATCCCGATCGCGGGCGACGCGTCGAGGCGGCGATCGAGAAGGCTGCACAGATCATCCAGCTGCCGGCGCCGATCGCCATCGTCGGCGGCGTGGCCAAGCCGGCGATCGAGGGCTGGATTCTCGCGCTCTCAGGGGTCCGCGACACCGACGACATGTCGCGTCCTCGCTGTGCGCAGTGCATGACGGATCATGCGATCGAGTCGAGCACCCAGTCCTTCGTCACGATCGTCGGCAAGGCGGCGCTCGACCAGCTGCCGCCTGGGTGCGACTCGCTGCGGACCTGGCTAGACCGCGCGAAGCAACTGCCGCTCGTGGTCCACGGCGTTGCTTAAGGCAACGACTTCGTTCGGGGCGCCACATCCGCTCGCGCGCGCCGCGGCGGTGCGGGCATACTGCCGGCGATGAGCAAGCGCATCGGCATCCTCACCGGCGGCGGCGACTGTCCGGGCCTGAACGGCGTCATCCGCGCCGTGACGCTCCACGCCTACAACACGTATGGATGGGAGACGGTCGGGATCCGCAACGGCTTCGAGGGGCTCTACGAGCAGCAGTACATCGACCTCGATCCCCAGCGCGTCGCGACGATCCTCCCGCGGGGCGGCACGATGCTCGGCTCGTCGAACCGGGCCAACCCGTTCGCGTATCCGCTCAAGCTCCCCGACGGTCGCGTCGAGATCCACGACGTCTCGACGCGGTGCATGGCCAACCTCGAGCGGCTCGATCTGCAGGGGCTGGTCGTCGTCGGCGGCGACGGCACCATGTCGTTCGGGCAGAAGTTCATCGAGAAGGGCGCCACCCGCATCGTCGGCGTGCCCAAGACGATCGACAACGACCTCGAGGCGACCGAGTACACGATCGGCTTCCAGACCGCGGTCGAGGTCGTGGTCGAGGCGCTCGGCCGCCTGGTGACGACGGCGGAGAGCCACGAGCGCATCATGATCGTCGAGGTCATGGGCCGCTACGCCGGCTGGATCGCGCTCACCGCGGGGCTGGCCGGCGGGGCCCACGTCGTGCTCCTCCCCGAGATCGAGTACGACGTCGCCAAGGTGATCTCCTGCTTCAACCGGCGGTCGGCGCGCGGCCTGTCGCACTCGATCGTCGTGTGCGCCGAGGGCGCCAAGCCGAAGGGCGGCGACTACGCGGTCGCGGTGAAGGGCGACGCCACCAAGCAGGACAAGCTGGGTGGCGCCGGCCAGCGCCTGGCCGAGATGATCGAGGCGCGCACCGAGTACGAGGTGCGCACGACCGTGCTCGGCCACATCCAGCGCGGCGGCACGCCGTGCGCGTTCGACCGCGAGCTGGCGACGCGGTTCGGGGTCAAGGCGGTGGACCTCATCGCGCAGGGGCAGTTCGGCCACGTCGCCGCGCTCGAGAGCAACCGGCTCGTCGCCAAGCCGATCGCCAAGGCGGTCAAGAAGCTCAAGCTCGTCGATCCCGCCGGGGAGCTGGCCAAGACGGCGCGCGCGGTCGGCATCGAGCTGGGCGAGTGAGGCGCGCGGGGCGCGGGCGCGGTCACGGCGCCGGGGCGACGATCTTGCCGTCGCGGACGTAGGCGGACGAGGGGACGGCCTTGGCGGTGGCCTTGAACGCGGCGGCGGCCGCGGCGACGTCGGCGAACGACTCCATGCCCTGGAGGCTCACCGCCGCGATCGACACCGACATGATCGGGAACTTGCGCTCGACGCCGTAGCGGTCCTGGGCCTGGATGTGGCCGCGGCGCCGGTCGTCGCGATCGTAGTAGAGCGGGATCAGGCGATCGAAGCGCTCGAGGAAGGCGCCGCACACGGCGTCGGCGCGGTCGCCGTCGAGGACGAGCACGAAGTCGTCGCCGGCGATGTGGCCGATGAAGTCGCCGGCGCCGCCGAGCCGGGTCACGACCTCGCGCATGAGGTCGCCGGTCTGGCGGATGACGGCGTCGGCGCGGGCGACGCCGAAGTGGTCGTTGAAGGCCTTGAAGTTGTCGAGGTCGAGGTACGCGCACACGGCGCGGTGGTCGCCCTCGCTGATGCGGCGCTCGACCTCGCTCGTGATCGCGTCCGCGCCGGGGAGCTGCGTCGTCGGCGACGCGCCCAGCTCGCGGGCCTGGCGAGCGAGCGCCTTGCCGACGCGCGCGACCAGCTCGACCGCGTCGAACGGCTTGACCACGTAGTCCTCGGCGCCGGAGCGGAAGGCGCGGACCTTGTCGGCGGTCTCGCCCTTGGCCGAGAGGAAGATGATCGGCGTCATGCCGGTCGAGGTGTCGGCGCGCAGGCGCTCGGCGGTGGTGAAGCCGTCCTGGACCGGCATCATCACGTCGAGGAGCACGAGGTCGGGCCGGAAGCGGCGCGCCTCGGTGAGCGCGGTGTCGGAGCTGCCGACGTCGCGCACCGAGTAGCCGGCCTGGGTCAGGATCTCGCGGCAGATCGCGCGCACCGACGCGTCGTCGTCGACGACCAGGATGCGCGGCGCCTCGCGCCGGCCCGCCTCGAGCAGGACGCGGGCGCACACCTCGTGGAACGCGGCCGGCTGCACCGGTCGCTCGAGGCACTCGTCGGCGCCCGCGGCGAGGAGCTCGGCGTGACGCGCCGGCTCGGCGAGCGCGATGACGGCGGCCTTCCGGGTCTCGGGATCGTGCTCGAGGATCGAGAGGAGCGACGCCGCCTCGGCGGTCTCGGCGCCGACGACGACGAGCGCCATCGGCTCGGCCCGCGCCACCGCGAGGGCGCCGTCGGCGTCGCTGGTCACGATCACGTCGTGGCCGGCGGCCATGAGCAGGCCCTTGAGCAGGTACGCCGAGTGCGGATCGTCGTCGACGACCAGCGCGCGCACGGCGTCGGTCCCGGTGGCCGGGCGCGGCACCGGCTCGCTGCGCGGCTCGACGGGCTCGGCGGTCTGGGCGGGCAGGGTGAAGACGAACTTCGTGCCCTCGGCGGTCGACTCGACCCAGATGCGGCCGCCGTGGGCCTCGACGACGGCGCGCGAGATGCCGAGGCCGAGGCCGGTGCCGGCGACGCGGCGCGGGACGGCGTCGGGCGGCGCGAAGATGCGCTCGCGGTCGGCCTCGGCGATCGGCTCGCCGTCGTTCCACACCGAGACGCCCACCGCGTCGGCGACGACCGGTGGGCCGAACACGTCGACGTCGACCCGTCCGCCCGGGCCGGCGAAGTTGATCGAGTTGGAGAGCAGGTTGCCGAGGACGCGCGCGAGCTTCTCGGGATCGCCGGTGACGGCCACGTCCTCGGGGCCGGTGGTGACCCCGAACCTCACGCCGCGCGCCTTGGCCGCGTCGCGATAGCGGTCGACGACCTCGCGCGTCAGCCGGCCCATCATCACCGGCACGCGGTTGAGCGTGAGCGGGCCGGTCGCGGCGCGCGCGGTGTCGACGAGCTGGTCGATCACCAGGCTCATGCGCGTGGCCGCCTGGCGGGCCATCTCGACGTAGCGCGACTGCTTGTCGGTGAGCTCGCCCGCGTAGCCGGTGAGCACGATGTCGAGCGCGCCGGCGACCGAGGTCAGCGGCGTGCGCAGCTCGTGCGACATGATGCGCACGAGATCGCCGTGGCGCTGGGCGAGGTCGCGCGTCGCGCCGAGATCGCGCAGGACGACGACGGCGCCCACGGTCGCGGCGCCGTCCCGGAGGGGCGTGACGATCGAGTGGAGGAGCTGGTCGCCGATGCGGATCTCCTCGCGGACCTCGCCGCCCTCGGCGCCCGCGATGAGATCGAAGGGATAGAAGCCGAGCTTGTCGGCGAGGAAGCGCGTGGTGATCTCCCCGTCGCCGAGGCCGAGGAACCTGCGCGCGGCGGCGTTCACCAGCACCTCCCCGGTGCGGGTATCGGCTACGACCACACCGTCCGCCATCGCCTCGAAGGCACGCTCGAGCTTGGCGCCCTGGGGCACGGCCGCATCCTATCAAACCTGGCGGAAACACGTGGGTGTGCGCGTGTGTCGGGCCAGGTAGCGACCGAACCCAAATAGCGGAGCGCCCGCGATTCGTGCACGCTGCGCCCCTGTAAAATTATGACTACGTCGGAACAGGAAGTCTTCGGTCCCTACGTCGTGTACGAAAGGTTGGGAGTCGGCGGGATGGCCACGGTGCATCGCGCGCGGGAGCGCGGCATCGAAGGCTTCGAGCGCATCGTCGCGCTCAAGCGCCTCTTGCCGCACCTGGCGGAGGACGCGACGTTCGTGAAGTCGTTCGTGCGCGAGGCGAAGTTCGCGTCGATGCTCCAGCACGCGAACATCGTCCAGCTCTACGAGCTCGGCCGCGTCGGCACGACCTACTACATCTCGATGGAGCACATCGACGGGCGCGACGTGCGGCGGATCCTGACCCAGGCGCGCAGGATGTCCGCGCCGCCCCCGGTCAACGTGACCTTGTCGCTGCTCGTCCAGCTCTGCGACGCGCTCGAGTACGCGCACGCGCGCACCGACGAGGACGGCCGGCCGCTCGGCCTCGTGCACCGCGACGTGTCGCCATCGAACCTGCTGGTGACGCGGACCGGGCACCTGAAGGTGATCGACTTCGGGATCGCGAAGGCGCAGTCGGCGCAGCTGCGCACCCAGGACGGCAAGGTGAAGGGCAAGCTCGCGTACATGGCGCCCGAGGCGATCACCGGCAACACGGTCGACGCGCGCTCGGACATCTTCTCGGTCGGCGTCATCGCCCACGAGCTGCTCACGGCGCGCACGCTGTTCGCGTCGAAGAGCGAGTACCAGACGCTCATCAACGTGCAGCGCGCCGAGATCGCGCCGCCGTCGGCCACCAACCCGGCGGTGCCACCGGAGCTCGACGCGATCGTGGCGAAGGCGCTGGCGCGCGATCCGGGCGCTCGCTACACGACCGCCGGCCAGATGCGCGACGACCTGCACGCGGTGCGCATCCGCTACCAGCTGTCGGCGACCAACCGCGAGGTCGAGGCGTGGTGCAACCAGGCCTTCGATCGCAAGGCGGTGGCGGCCGCCGCGGCGCGTCCGCGCGCCAGCAACGACGACGACGAGGCGGCCGCGATCGCGTGGGGCGGCGCGCCCGAGGTGTCGCACGAGGTCGTGCACGAGCTGCCCGATCGCGGTGGCGCGAGCGCGAGCCGCAGCATCCCCATGCCGTCGCAGACGTTGCGCTCGCAGTCGCGGCCGCTGTCGCAGGTGTCGCAACTCTCGATCGAGCAGCCGGCGTTCGGCGACTCGATCGTCACGCCGCGCCGGGGCGGCGCCCTGTCGCGCGTCCTGGCCGCGGCCGGCGTGCTGATCCTGCTCGGCGGCGCGGGTTTCGTCCTCCACGCGCGCGGCGGCAACAAGGCGGCGGCGTCGAGCGTGCCCGGCGTGGCCGCCGGGCCGGAGGCGGGCGCGACGGCCAGCCTCAGGTTCATCGTCGAGCCGGCGGATGCGACGGTGAAGATCGCCGGTATGCCGCCGCACGTCGGCGGACCGTGGACGGTCGAGCTCGATCCCGGCGTCGTGCAGATCAAGGTGAGTCGCGACGGCCACCAGTCGTGGGAGACGTCGGTCGAGCTGTCGGCCGGGGAGTCGCAGACGATCCGTGTCGCGCTCGCGGAGGCGGCCGGCGATCCCAGCCTGGCGACGCTCGAGGTCGGCTCGCAGCCGGCGGGGCTGGCGATCGTGCTCGACGGACGCGACACCGGGGAGCGCACGCCGTGGAAGACGCAGCTGCCCGCGGGCGCGCACACCGTGCAGCTCCGCGACGCGAGCGGCGCGATCGCGTGGAAGCACACCTGGAACGCCGAGGCGCGCACGCTCTACGCGTTCGCGCCGTCGATGGACGCGGTGAAGCAGAAGGAGCGGGTGGCGCGCGAGCGGCTGGCCGTGCGCACCGAGGGGGCGCCCGCCGCAGAAGCGGCGCCCGTGCCCGTGCCCGTGCCCGTGCCCGAATCCGAGCCCGAGCCCGAGCCCGAGCCCGAGCCCGAGCCCGTGCCCGTGCCCGTGCCCGATCTCCCTGACCGAAACCCTCGCGCGAGCGAGGGCGCGTCGAAGGACGCGACGCCGCCGACGGCGCCCCGTCCTTCGACTCGGCCGCCCGGCGGCCTCGCTCGGGACGAACGGAAGCCGGTCGTCGTGCCGCCGAACGCCGTCAAGCGCACGTCGGGGCAGCTGCCGACGCTCAAGGCGGTCATGCGTCCCGGCATGGAGGTGCCGAAGACCCTCGCCGCGAAGATCTGCATCGACGAGCGCGGCGCGGTGACGTCGGTCCAGGTGCTCAAGGCGACCGGCGAGATCGCGCAGGCGTTCGCCGCGGCGATCCGCGAGTGGCGCTACTCGGCGTACCAGCAGGGCGGCGTCGCCACGCCGGCGTGCTTCGTGAACTCGTTCCAGCTCCAGTAGCGGATCGTTGCAAAACGCCACGCCCGCGTTGCGCAGGCGCACACCCGCGCGCGCAACCCGTCGCTCGCGCGCGGCCGGCGGCTGGCATGCGACGTGCTAACTCGCGCGCCCATGACGAAGAAACTCGCTTCACGTCGTGGCCGTTCGAGCAGCGCGCCGCCACCCGCCGCGCCGGATCGTCACGAGCGCGTGCAGCTGGAGGCGTACCTCATCGCCGAGCGCCGCGGCTTCGCGCCGGGCAACGAGCTCGACGACTGGCTCGCCGCCGAGCGGATCGTCGACGCCGCCGCTGTCGTGACGGCGCCCTAGTTCCCGGAGCGGTGGAACGTGCGCTCGAGCTGGGCGTAGGCGCCGCCCTTCGCCACGAGCTCGTCGTGCGTCCCGCGTTCGACGACGCGGCCGCGATCGAGCACGACGATCTGGTCGGCGTGGCGGATGGTCGACAGGCGGTGCGCGATCACCAGCGTCGTGCGCCCACGCATGAGCTCGTCGACGCCGCGCTCGATGAGCTCCTCGGCCTCGGGGTCGACGTGCGCGGTGGCCTCGTCGAGGACGAGGATCTCGGGGTTGCGCACCAGCGCGCGCGCGAACACGAGGAGCTGTCGCTCGCCCGCGGAGAAGGCCGAGCCGCGATCGCCGACCGGCGCGTCGAGGCCCTCGGCGCGCCGCGCGAGCAGGCGATCGAGCCCGACCCGCGACGCCGCCCTCGCCACCTCGTCGCGGGTGACGCTTCGGCCCGACGCCACCGCGCCGAGCGCGATGTTGTCGAACACCGTGCCCGCGAACAGGGCCGCGTCCTGCGACACGACCGTGACCCGGCGGCGGAGGTCGGCCGGCGGCAGGCTGCGGATGTCGGCGCCGTCGATCGTGATCGCGCCGTCGCCGATCTCGTAGAGCCGCGTCAGCAGCTTGATGAGGGTCGACTTGCCGGAGCCCGTCGCGCCGACGATCGCCACCGTCTTGCCGCGCGGGATCTCGAACGAGACGCCGCGCAGGACCGGCTCGTCACCGTACGCGAACTCGACCCTGTCGAACGCGACCGCGGCCCGTTCGCCCTGAGCGAGGGCGCCTTGCGCCCGAGCCGAAGGGCGCGCTTGCCCCGGCGGCGCGTCGGGCTCCTCGGTGTCGAGCAGCTCGACGATGCGCTCGGTCGCGGCCATCGCCCCCTGCATGACCGCGTACTTCGCCGACAGGTCGCGCACCGGGATGAAGAACTTGTTGATGTACTCGATGAACACGACGACGATGCCGACGGTCGCGATCGTGTCGCCGGAGACGCCGAGGTCGCGCGCCGCCCACCAGGCGACGAGCGCGATCGCCAGGATGCCGATCGCCTCGACCAGCGCGTACATGGCGGCGTCGGCGCGGATCGAGACCAGGTACGCGTCGCGGTGGCCGGCGTTGATCATGTCGTACTCGCGGGCGGCGGCCTCCTCGCGACGGAAGATCTGCACGACCTTGATGCCGAGCAGGTGCTCCTGCACGAACGCGTTCATCGCCGCGAGCCGCACCCGGATCACGCGGAACGACGTGCGCATCGCGTTGCGCGCGTAGTTCACCAGGAGGACGAGCAGCGGCAGGGTCACGAACGTGACCAGCGTCAGCTCCCAGTCGATCGAGAACATGATGCAGGCGATCGCGATCATCTTGATCGCGTCGGCGAAGAGGGTGACGACGCCGGCCGCGAACATCTCGTTCAGGCTCTCGATGTCGTTGGTCATGCGCGTCATCAGCCGCCCGACCGGCATCCGATCGAAGAACGCCGCGCGCCGGCCGAGCACGTGGTCGTAGATCGCCAGCCGTAGATCGTGCATCGAGCGCTGCCCGAGCAGCTGGATCGCCCACTGCTCGACGTAGGCCGACACCGACTGCGCGGCGACGAGACCGAGGAACACGAGCGCGAGGACGCCCAGCCCGTCGCCGTCGCCCTTGGCGATGTGGTCGACGATGGCGATCTTGACGACGTACGGCTGGGCCAGGTCGAGCGCGATCGTGAGCGGGATGAGCAGCGCGGAGACGACGAGCAGGCGCCAGTGTGGCCAGACGAAGCGCGCGAGCCGCCTCATGAGGCGCACGTCGTACGCCTTGCCCAGGTTGCTCTCCCCCGCGGTCGCGCGACTCGCCACGGCCGGGGGGGCGGCGCGGCCCGCGCTCACGACGCCGCCTCCGCCGGCAACCCCGCGGCCTGGGCCGCGAGCTGCGTGCGATAGAGCTCGGCGTAGACGCCGCCGCGGGCCAGGAGCTGGGCGTGCGTGCCGGTCTCGGCCACCTTGCCCTCGTCGAGCACGACGATCTGGTGCGCGTTCTTCACCGCGGCGACGCGGTGGGAGATGAGGAGCGCGGTGCGCCCGGCCAGCACCTGCTGCAGGCGCTCGAGGATCACCTTCTCGGTCTCGGCGTCGACCGACGACAGCGAGTCGTCGAGGATGAGGAGCCGCGGATCGCTCGCGATCGCGCGGGCCAGGGCCACGCGCTGGCGCTGACCGCCCGAGAGCGTGATGCCGCGCTCGCCCACGACGGTCGCATAGTGATCGGGCATGGCGGCGAGGTCGCGCGTGAGCCCCGCGGCCTCGGCCGCCGCGGTGATGCGCGGATCGGGCGCGCCCTCGGTGAACGCCGGGATGCCGAGGTGCGGCGCGAGCGAGCCGGTGACGCGCTCGAGCTCCTCGGCGCGCGCCCGGGGGATGCTCGAGCCGGCGCCGTAGCCGAACGCCACGTTGTCCGCGATCGTCGTCGAGAACAGGAAGGCTTCCTGGGGCGCGTAGCCGATCGCCTGGCGCAGGTCGCGCAGGGTCAAGGACGTGACGTCGCGCCCGTCGAGGAACACGGTCCCGGGCGGGATGTCGACCAGCCGGCAGATCGCCTCGACCAGCGTGCTCTTGCCCGAGCCGGTGCGTCCGACGATCGCGGTCGTCGTGCCCGCGGGCACCGTGAACGACACGCCGTCGAGGATCGTGCGCCCGCCGAGCGCCACCTTCAGATCGCGGACCTCGACGCCGCCGCGGAGCTCGGTGGCGTCGAGCCGGCCGCCGTCACCGTCGGTCACGGTGGGCCGCTCGGCGAACAGGGTCTCGAGCCGGTTCCACGACGCGCGCCCGCGCTGGAGGAGCGACAGCATCCAGCCGAGCGCGAGCGTCGGCCACACCAGGCGCGCCAGGTAGCCGCTCATCTCGACGAGCTGTCCGAGCGCGATGTCGCCGCGCATGACGGCGCGCCCGCCGACCCAGAGGACGACGATCGACGACAGCGCGCCGAGCGCCGCGAAGGCCGGCCCCAGCTGCCCGCGCACGCGGGTGAGCGCCATGTTCTTCTCGAGCAGCTTCTGCGACGAGACCCGGAACCGCTCCTTGCGCACCCCCTCGAGCCCGTACGACTTGATCGCCTGGATCGACGTCAGGTCCTCCTGGATCTCGTTGGACAGCGCGCCGAGCTGCGCCTGCACCGCCTGGCTGGTCTTGTAGACCCGCTTGCCGAAGATCCGGCCGAGGACGGCGATGGTCGGGTAGGGCAGGCACGCCCACAGGGTCAGCCACGGATCGACGCGCACCATCATCGCGATCACGGTGACGAACGCGACCAGCGTGTTGATGACGTTCAGGATGCCGGCGCCCCACATCGCGCGCACCGTCTGCACGTCGTTGGTGAGCCGCGACATCACGTCGCCGGTCGGATGCGCGCGGTACCACGGCAGGTCGAGCCGCAGGAGGTGGCGGAACAGATCGCCGCGCAGGTCGTACTCGGCCGCCCGCGCGGCGTTGAAGATCCAGACGCGCGACAGGATGCGCGTGATCGCGGTGCCGGCCGCGAACGCGACCATCAGCGCGGCGAGCCGGGGCACCTCGTCGGGGCGCCCACCTTGGAGCGCGTCGACGATGAGCCCGGTGGTCACCGGGATCCCGACGAACAGGACGTTGGTGAGGACGAGCATCGCGACGCCGCCGACGATGGCGCGCCGGTATCGCGTCAGGTACCCCCATGCGCCCGAGGTACTTGCGGCGAGGGGGGCGGACACTGCCCGAGGCTTACCCGCTCTCCAGCGCGGCTGCAAACCTGCGCGTCGCTCGTCTGCACAATCCGGAGCGCGAGCCAAGTGCTCGTTTCGTCACGGCCCCGCGTTGTTTCGCCTCGCCCTGGAGGGGTAGCATCGGCGACCGGGGCTCATGGCCGATCTTCTCCAGTTCCTCGCACTGCTCGATAGCGATCCCGATGACGCGAACGTGCTGGCGGCGCTGGCCGACACGGCCACGCGCGGCCTCGATCCGACCGGCGCGCAGGCGCTCGGCCACGCCAAGAAGTCGTTGCGCGAGCGAGGCCGGCACGACGTCGCCCTGCGGCTGCTCGACGTGGAGCTGGCGGCGACCAACGGCCCGCGCCGCGCCGATCTCCTGGTCGAGAAGGGCCAGCTGCTCGACGAGGAGCTGCTCGACGAGCCGGCGGCCGCGCGCTGCTACGAGGAGGCGCTGGGCGTCCGTCCCGATGACGAGGTCGCGGCCGAGGCGCTGCAGCAGATGGCGCTCAACCGCGCCAACGAGAACTGGAAGAAGTTCGCCGCCAAGTACGTCGACGAGGCCAAGGCCTCGACCGATCGCAAGCTGACCACGGGGCTCTACCTCACCGCCGCCGAGAACTGGGCGCGATACGCCCCGGGGAGTCCGGAGATCGAGCAGTACCTGCGCCGCTCGCTCGACGCCGATCCCCACAACCGCAAGGCGGCGCTGCACCTCGAGCGCTTGCTGCGCGGCGCCGCGCGCTGGCCCGAGCTGGCCGCGTTGCTCGAGACGCGGATCGACGCCGCCGCGACCAAGGAGGAGCGCGTCGCGGCGCTCCTCGGCATGGTCGAGGTGCTGCAGGTGCTCGGCGAGCGCGAGCGCGCGCTCGAGATCTGCAAGAAGGTGCTGGCGATGGATCCAGCGCAGCCGCGCGCGCTGCGGCTGCTCGGAGACGCGTTCGAGCAGCAGCAGAACTGGCAGGCGCTGGTGATGCTCTACTCGGGGGCGCTCAAGGCCAAGGGCGAGAGCGGCGAGATCGGGCTCGTCCTCCAGGTCGCGATGATCCTGTGGAAGCGGCTGGGCGATCTCGACGGCGCCGAGGAGTACTTCCGCCGCATCCGCAAGCACGACCCCGCGCACCCCGCGGCGCTCGACTTCTATCGCGCGTACCACCACGGGCGAGGCGAGGGCCAGAAGCTGGTCGCGATCCTGCGCCAGGCCGAGAAGGCGCTGCCGCCGGCGGGTACCAGCCCGGCCGCCGACGCGCGCGCCCGCGCGCTCGCGCTCGAGATCGCCGAGGTCTCCGAGGTGCAGCTGGCGACCCCCGACAAGGCGATCGACGCGTGGAAGCAGCTCCTGCGCAGCGATCCGACCTCGGGCGAGGCCAAGGAGGCGCTCAAGCGCCTCTACCGCAAGGCCGAGAAGTGGAACCCGCTCCTCGATCTGCTGAAGCACGAGATCGACGAGCTGCCCGACTCCGACGTGCGCGGTCGCGTCGATCGGCTCTACGATGTCGTCGCGATCTATCGCGACAACCTGCGCCAGGACCCGATGGTCCTGAACACGTACAACGCGATCCTCAAGCTCGACCCGGAGGACCGTCGCGCGGTCGACGAGCTCGCCGACAAGTACCGCGCGATGGGGCGCTGGCAGGACCTGATCGGCGTCCTCGGCCGGAAGGCGGAGATGGCGGGGGTGCCGGTCCCCGAGCGCGCCGCGATCCTGCGCGAGACCGCCGACCTGTGGATCGATCGCTTCGGCAACTACGCGCAGGCGATCCGGCCGCTCGAGCGCTTGCTCGAGCTGTCGCCGACCGACCTCGACGCGATCGCGCGGCTCAAGGACATCTACACGCGCCGGCGGCAGTGGCGGCAGCTCATCGGCCTCCTGGGCAAGGAAGCGGACGCGGCGCAGGGGGGCGAGCGCCTGCACAAGCTGTCGGAGATGGCGCGCCTCGCCGCCGAGCGCGTCGGCGACACGCGGCTCTCGATCGAGATCCACAACCGCGTCGTCGCCGAGCACGGTGACGGCGGCGACGAGGAGACCCTGGCCGCGCTCGCCAACCTGTACGAGCGCGAGAAGCGCTGGCTGGCGCTCGCCGAGATCCTCGGACGCCAGCGGCGGCGCGCGCAGACACCGCAGGAGGCGGTCTCGCTCCTCGAGAAGCAGGGCGCGCTCCTCGCCGATCGCGTCGGCGCGCCGGCGCAGGCCGCCGAGGCCTTCGCCGACATCCTCAAGCTCGATCCCGGGCACGCCAAGGCGTTGCGCACGCTGCGCGAGCTCTACGCCGCGGCCCAGGACTGGGACGGGCTCGAGCGGCTGTACGGCGGGCTCAACCAGTGGGACGAGCTGTCGGATGCCCTCGTCGCGCTGGGTGATCGCCAGGACGATCGCCAGGCGCGGCTCGCGCTCTTCCGGCGCGCCGCGGCGGTGGCCGAGAAGAAGGGCTCGGCCGAGCGCGTCGCGCGCACCTGGGAGCGCGTGCTCGCGGTCGAGGCCGGCGATCTCGCGGCGGCCACGGCGCTGGCCCCGGTCTACGAGAAGGCCGAGAAGTGGTCCAAGCTCTTGCCCGTGCTCGAGGTGATCCTCGCGCACGCGCAGACCCCGGCCGACAAGCTGGCGCGGATGTCCGAGATCCGGACGCTGTGCGAGACCCGGCTCGGCTCCAAGGCCCTGGCGCTCACCTGGACCGGGCGCGCGTTCGATCTCTCGCCCGACGACGCCGCGCTCCTCGGGGAGCTGCTCCGGCTCGCGCACATGCCCGAGCACTGGCGCGAGGTCGCGACGATCCTCGGCAAGCACGCCGATGATCCGGCGCGGCCGAGCGACACGCGGCTCCGGCTCCTGCGCGCGCTCGCCGACCTCCACGGCCAGAAGCTGGGCGACTACGACGCCGCGCGCGACGTGCACGGCAAGATCCTCGCGCTGACGCCCAAGGACGCCGACGCGGCGGTCGCGTACGAGGAGCTGTCGGAGCGCCTCTCCGACTGGCCCGCGCTCCTGACCTCGTTGCGTCGGCGGCTCGCCGACGCCCGGGGCGACGACCGGCGCGCGCTCCTCGCGCGCATCGCCGGGCTCGAGGAGCAGCGCCTCGCCGACCTCGACGCCGCGGCCGAGACGTGGCAGCACGTGCTCGCCGACGCCCCCGACGATCCCGGCGCGCTCGCGGCCCTGGCGCGCCTCCAGGACGCGCGCGGCGACTGGGCGGCGCTCGCGGCCGTCCTCACCCGGCAGCTGGCGGCGCCGGGGCAGGTCGACGATCGCCGCGGCCTGCTGATGCGGCTGGGCGCGCTCGAGGAGAAGAACCTCGATCGCCCCGAGCCCGCGCTCGAGCACTACCTCGCGGCCCTGCAGCTCTGCCGCGTGCCGGGCCCGGCCGCGACCGTCGACGCGGTCTCGCGCTTCCTCGATGGCGCGGTGGCCGAGACCGTCCGTCTCGAGCTGCGTCGCGACGCGGCGCGCGCCCTGCGCCCGCACCTCGAGCACGGCGGCGAGCCGGGGTTGCTCGCGCGTTGCCTCGAGCTCATCGCGGGCGGCGAGGCGCCGGGCAGCGTGCTCGCGCTCGAGCTCGACCGCCGGCTCGTCGGGTTGCACCACGGCCTCGGCCGCGCCGACAAGGCGTGGGACGCGGCCGCGCGCGTGGTCGCCGGCGATCCCGCCGACGTCGATGCTCGCGCCGCCCTCACCGGGCTCGCCCACGAGCTGGGCAAGACCCAGGAGCTCGCGACCCGGCTCGACAAGGCGCTCGCGGCGCGCAAGGCCGCGGGGGCGCCGCCGGCCGAGGTGCGCGCGCTCGCCGCCGAGCTCGCGCTGCTCCACGCCAACAACCTCGGTGACCGCACCGGCGCCGAGAAGGCGTGGATCCAGGTCCTCGACGCCGAGCCCGACGACGCCGAGGCGTTCGACGAGCTCGCCGCGCTGTATCGCAGCGCCTCGCGCTGGGACGATCTGCGGGCGTTGCTCGAGCGCCGCGTCGCGGCGACGGCCGACGACGCCGCGCGCAAGGCGGCGCTCCTCGAGCTGGCGCAGGTCGACGAGGAGATCCTCGGCGACCCGGGGCGCGCCGTCGGCGACTTTCGCCGCGTGCTCGAGGTCGACCCCTCCCACGTGCCGGCGTACAAGGCGCTCGAGCGGCTCTACGCCGACGGCAAGGCGTGGAAGGAGCTCGACGAGACTCTCGCGCGCGAGGTCTCGCACGTCGAGCCCAAGGAGCAGGTCGCGCTCATCTACCGGCGCGCCGAGCTCCACGCCTTGCAGCTCAACAACCCGGCCCAGGCGGTCGAGCTGCTCGAGGACGTGGTCACGATGCATCCCGGCCACGCCGACGGCCGCGAGCTCCTCGAGGAGCTCCTGTCGCAGCCGGCGCAGCGGCAGCGCGTCGCGCGTCTGCTCGAGCCGCTGTACGAGCGCGACAAGCTGTGGAAGGACCTCTGCGTCGTCCTGCGCGCGCAGCGCGAGGCGGCGGGTGAGCCGGCGGCGGCGGTCGAGCTGCTCGCGCGCATCGCGACGATCGAGGAAACCCACCTCGAGAACGGCCGCCAGGCGTTCGACACGTGGGTGACCGCGCTCACCGCCGATCCGTCCGACGACCGCCCGCGCGCGGCGATCCTTCGTCTCGCCGGCACCTACGAGCGCTGGGGCGACGCCGCGCAGGCGTTCGACAAGGCCGCCTCGTCGACGAACGACGTGTCGGTCGCCGTCCCGCTCCTGCGCCAGCTCGCGGAGATCGCCGATGTCTCGCTGGGCGACAACGCGCGCGCGGTCGCCGCGTACCAGCGCCTCTACAAGATCGATCCCGCCGATCCCGAGGTCGCCGGCCCCGCGCTCGCGGCGCTGGCGCGTCTCCACGATGAGGACGAGCGGTGGACCGACCTGCGCGACACGCTGCGTCGCCAGGCGGAGGCGACGCCGGCGCCCGACGCGCGCAAGGCGCTCTACGCCCGCGTCGCCGCGCTCGAGGAGACCCGGCTCGACGATCGCGCGCAGGCGATCGCGACCTGGCGCGAGGTGCTGTCGCAGGACCCCGACGATCCCGACGCGCTCGCGGCCCTGGAGCGGCTGTACGAGCTCGGCGCGCAGTGGACCGAGCTCGGCGAGATCGTCCGCCACCAGGTCGATCTGACGCCGGACGTCTCGGTCAAGACCGGCCAGCTCTTCCGCCTGGTCGCGCTCCACGAGCACAAGCGTCACTCGCCCGCCGACGCGGTGCTCGTGCTCCTCGAGATCCTCGATCTGGATCCCGACGACACCCGCGCGCTCGACGAGCTCGCGCGCTTCCATCGCGCGGCCGGTCGTCACGTCGAGCTCCACGAGGTGCTGGAGCGGCGCCTGGCGATCGCCGATGCGCTCGCGGAGCCCGACGCCGTCGCCCGCCGTCACGAGATCGCCGAGCTGCTCGCCGGGCCGCTCGCCCGCGAGCTCGACGCGATCGAGCGCTGGGCCGAGGTGCTCGAGCGCGATCCGTCGCACGAGGGCGCGCTCGCCGCCGTACGCCGCGCGGTGGAGGATCTCAACCTCGGCGCGCGCGCGGCCGCGATCCTCGAGCCGCTCTACGAGGCGACCGGGCAGGACCAGGCGCTGTGCGCGCTGCTCCTCACCGTCGCGGGGCGCGAGGTCGGTCCGGAGAAGGTGCGCCGGCTGGTGCGCGTCGCCCAGATCCGCGAGCAGCGCCTCGCCGACAAGGCCGGCGCGCTCGACGCGGTCGTCTCCGCGCTGCGCGCGGCGATCGCCGAGCCCGAGCTGCCCGACCTCCTCGCCGAGGTCGAGCGGCTGGCCGCCGATCTCGGCCGCGAGGGTGACCTCATCGACATCTACCGGGGCGTCGCCGACGACGTCATGGCGGCCGACCTCCAGCGCCGCCTGTACCTCGATATCGCCGATCTCGCGCTCGCGGTCCGCGACGACGCCTCCCTGGCGCGCACCTTCTACCAGAAGGTGCTCGATCAGCAGCCCGACGATCGGCGCGCGCTCGGTGCGCTGGAGGGGATCTATCGCCGCGGCGGCGACGTGAAGGCGCTCTACGACGTGCTCGGCCTGAAGGTCGAGCTGGTGAGCGACCCGATGGAGAAGCTGGCCGCGCTCTCCGAGGTCGGCGCGCTCGCCTCGGGGCCGATCGATCGCCCCGACGACGCGATCAACGCGTGGGAGCAGGTGCTCGAGCTCAACCCGAGCCGGACCGACGCGGTCGCCGCGCTCGATCAGCTCTATCGCCGCGAGCGCCGGTGGCACGAGGTCGTCGATCTCTACGAGCGGCGCATGGGCTTCGCCGTCAACATCGACGAGGCGGTGGCGCTGCGCATCAAGCTGGCCGAGGTCCAGGAGCACCAGCTCGAGGATCGCGCGACCGCCGTCGACAGCTACGCCGCCGCCCTCGGCGGCGATCCGTCGAACGCGGCGGCGCTGGCCGCGCTCGAGCGGCTGGTCGCCGATCCCGGCGTGCGCGCCGCGGCCGCCGAGGTGCTCGAGCCGCTCTACATCGCGCGCCAGGACTGGCCGCGGCTGGCGCGGCTCAACGAGGCGCAGCTCGAGGCCTCGAGCGAGCCGGGCGAGCGGCTGGGCTTGACCCTCCAGATCGCCCGCATCTACGAGGAGCAGCTCGAGGACCTCGAGGGCGCGTTCAAGTGGTACGCGCGCGTCTTCCGCGAGGATCCCACCGACGACAGCGTGCGCGATCAGCTGCAGCGCCTGGCCCAGATCGTCGACGACTGGCCCGGGCTGGCGCGGGTCTACCAGGGGCTCCTCGACGACGAGCCCGGCGACGCGCCACACCTGCGCGAGGTCGCCATCGCGGCGGCGACGATCTACGATCGCCGGCTCGACCTCTGGGAGGCCGGCGCCCGCGCGTACCGGCGCGTGCTCGCGTCCCCCGGCGACACCGCCGAGGACCTGCGCCTGTTCTCGCGCCTCGAGGAGCTCCTGTCGCGCCACGGACAGTGGATGGTGCTCGCCGACGTCTACGACGACGCGATCAACGTCGCCGACGATGACGCCCGCCGGCGCGACCTCTACGCGCGCAAGGCGGCGGTCGCCGAGGGTCGGCTCAACGATCTCGACGCCGCGATCCAGGCCTGGCGCTCGATGATCGAGCTGGCCGCCGGGACCGACGCGCGCGGCGACTACGAACGGGCCGCGGCGCAGCTCGATCGCCTGCTGCGCGGCGCCGGCCGGTGGTTCGACGTCGCCGAGCTGCTCCGCGATCGGCTGGAGCGCGCGGCGGACGAGCGTGAGGAGGTCGACGTCCGGCTCGGGCTCGCCACCGTGCTCGAGGCGGAGCTCAAGGACGTCACCGCCGCCATCGATCAGTACGAGGAGATCCTGGGGACCTCGTACGGCGAGTCGGCGCTGCCGAACCTCGAGCGTCTCATCACCGCGATCGAGCACCGCGAGCGCATCGCGGGGCTGCTCGAGCCGGTCTACCGGGCGCGCGACTGGTGGCAGAAGCTGGTCGTCATCCTCGACGCCAAGCTCGCGTACGTCGACGATCCGGCGGACAAGGTCGCGCTCTACCTCGAGATCGCGGGGCTCCACGACACGCGCGGCGGCGATCCGCACCTGTCGTTCGAGGCGCTCTCGAAGGCGTGGCAGCTCGAGCCGGCGCGCAAGGACGTGTTCGATCGCCTGTGCGCCCAAGGGGCGAGGCTCGGCGAGTGGGACGCGCTCGTGCAGGTGCTCGAGGCGGGCGCCGGATCGACGCTCGATCCCGAAGCCGGCGCGCTCGCGCTGGCGCGCGTCGCCGAGATCCACGAGACCCAGCGCGGCGATCACGACAGCGCGATCGCCGCGTGGCGGCAGGTCCTCCAGGTGAGCGACGACGATCCGGTCGCGCTGTCCTCGCTCGACCGGCTCTACGCCGTCGAGGGGCGCGCGGCCGACCTGGTCGGCATCGTCGAGCGTCGCGCCGAGCTGGCCGAGGACGCCGGCGTGCGCCTCGTGCTCCTTCACCGCATCGCCTCGCTCTACGAGGAGGTGCTGGAGAAGCCGCGCGAGGCGGTGGTGGCGTACAAGAACGTGCTCAACGTCGACGACAGCGACGAGGCGTCGCTCGACGCGCTCGAGCGGCTGTACCGCCAGCTGGCGGAGCCGCGCGACCTCGCCCAGATCCTCGAGCGCAAGCTCGAGCTGGCGCGCGACCCGGCGGTGGCGCGCCAGCTGCGCCTCGATCTCGCGGCCGTGCACGAGCAGGAGCTCGGCGACGCCTACGAGGCGCAGAACCAGCTCCAGGCCGTGCTGGCGGCGGACCAGGGCGATCAGGTCGCGCTCGCCGAGCTCGACCGGTTGTACCAGACGACGCGGATGTGGCCCGAGCTGCTCGAGGTGCTCGACCGGCGCGCGGTGACCTCGTCGGACCCGGCGGCGCGCGCCGAGCTCGCGTTCCGCGCCGCGGCCTTGACCGAGAAGGAGCTGGTCGAGCCGGAGGCCGCGATCCCGCGCTACGGCGCGGTGCTGACGATGGCGCCCGGGCATGCCGGCGCGCGCGCGGCGCTGGAGCAGCTCCTCCGGCGCGACGAGCACGTCGAGCCGGTCGCCGCGATCCTCGACCGGCACCTGCGGAGCACGGGCGATCACGACGCGCTGGTCGCGGTCACCGAGCGACGCCTCGAGCTGCCCGGCGACCCGGACTCGCGGCGCGAGCTGTGGACCGCGCTCGCCGACATCCACGAGACGCTGCGCGGCGACCTCAAGGCCGCGTCGGCGACGTGGGCGAGGGCGCTCGCCGAGGATCCGGCGGACGTCGAGCTCTTCGCGCCGCTCGAGCGGCTGGCGCAGGCGCGCGGCGCCTGGGCCGAGCTCGCCGGCATGCTGGAGAAGCGGCTCGACGCCGGCGCCGGCGGAGCCATCGACGGCGAGCTCGAGCACACCTACGCGATGCGGCTCGGCCGCATCTACGAGGACGCGCTCGGCGACTTCGAACGCGCGGCCATCGCCTACCGGCGCGGCACCGACACCCACGTCGACGAGCGTGGCTCCCTGGCGGCGCTCGACCGCGTGCTGTGGCGCCTGGGGCGCTGGGGCGAGCTGGCCGACGTGCTGGCGCGCGAGGCCGACGCGGCATCGATTGTTGAATCCGGCGACGCGTCGGCGGCGGATCTCATGTTCCGCCTGGGCGACGTGCGCGAGAGCCAGCTCCACGATCTCGCGGGCGCGGTCGACGCGTATCGCGCGGTCGTCGATCGCCAGAGCCGCCACGGCGCGGCGCGCGCGTCCCTCGAGCGGCTGCTCACGACCGCCGAGGCCGAACGCTCGACGATCATCGACACGCTCGAGCCGCTGTACGAGACCGAGGGCGACTGGTCCCGCCTCGCCGATCTGCTCGCCGCCAAGCTGTCGGTCATCGCCGATCACCACGAACGCGCGGCGATCTACCAGCGCATCGCCGGCCTGGCCGAGTCCCGGCTCGGCGACGGCGTCCGTGCGCTCGACGCGGTCGGCGGGTGGCTCGCCGAGGATCCGACGTCGGGCGAGGCGCTCGGCGAGCTCGACCGCCTGGCCGCCACGCAGGGCCGCTGGATCGAGGTCGCGGCGCGGGTGCAGGGCGTCGCCCAGCACGCCGACGAGGTCGCGTTGCCGCTGTGGATCTACCTCGGCACCGTGCAGCTCGACCGCCTGGGCGACGCCGCCGGCGCCGCCGCGAGCTTCGCCGCCGCGCTCGCGATCGACGACGAGCATGCGCCGGCGCTCGAGGCGCTCGAGCGCATCCACCGCTCGCGCGGCGACGTGCCGGCGCTCGCCCAGATCCTGGCGCGGCGCGCGGACCTCGCGTTCGATCCGCCGCGCAAGCAGGCGCTCTGGGCCGAGGTCGCGGATCTGCGCGAGCGCCTGGGCGACACCGAGGGCGCCGTCGTCGCGTGGGAGCACGTGATCGACATCGCCGACGACGACCGCATGCCGCTCGGCCGCCTGGCCGCGATCTACGAGCGCCAGGGCGACAAGCGCAACCTGGTGACCACCCTCGGCCGCGCCGCCCGCATCGCCGGCGACGCCGCGGAGGAGAAGTCGCTGCGCATGCGCATCGCGGTGCTCGAGAGCGAGCTCGGCGACGCGCAGGCCGCGGCCAGCGCATGGCAGGGCGTGCTCGATCTCGATCCGACCGACCAGACCGCGCTCGCCGCGCTCGAGGACGTGCACGCGAAGGCCGGCGACTGGATGGCGGTCCAGGACGTCCTCACCCGCAAGCTCGAGCTGGCGCGCTCGTCGTCGGAGAAGACCCAGGTGCTGGCGCGGATGGCGCGGATCGCCGAGCGCGAGCGCGGCGCCGTCGACGACGCGGTGGGGCACTGGTACGCGGTGCTCGAGCTGGACAACGCCCAGCTCGGCGCCTACGGCGAGCTCGAGCGGCTCCTGGCCAAGGCCGAGCGCTGGCACGATCTCGTCGAGCTGCTCGAGCGGCGCGCCGATCTGCACGGCACGCTCGGGGACGGTGAGGCCGAGCTCGGCGCGCTCGCGCGGGCGGCCGACATCTGGGAGGGTCCGCTCGACGATCCCGACGCGGCCGGCGAGATCCTCGAGAAGATCCTGCGGCGAGAGCCGGGCTCGGTCGCGGCGCTCACCCGCCTCGCCAAGATCCACGAGCGCGCCGGCGACTGGGACAGGTGCTCGGACGTGCTGCAGCGCGCGCTCCAGCTCGGGCCGCGCGGCCAGGACGCCGCGGACCTGTTCTTCCGGCTCGGCGAGGTGGCAGACCGGGCCCAGCACGATCGCGACACCGCGACCGCGCACTACAAGCAGGCGCTCGTCCACGATCCGTCCCACGTCGCCTCGGTCGCCGCGCTCGAGAAGCTGGCGCGTGACGCCGGCGACTGGCAGACCGTCGGCGACATGCTCGGCCGCCGCATCGCCGCGGTCGAGGCGGGAGCGGAGGGTGATCTCCTCGCGCTCGCCCTCGAGCTCGCGGACGTGAAGCGCAAGACCGGCGATCCGGCGGCGGCCTTGCCGGTGCTCGAGCGCGCCGCGGCAGCCGCGCCCACCGACGTGCGCGTGCTGGCGCCGCTCGCCGACCTCTACTTCGCCGCCGGCAGCTACGACCGCGCCGGTCCGATCTACGCCAGCCTCGCCGACGAAGCACGGACCGCGCGGCGCATGAAGGACGTCGCGCGCTACCGCCAGCGACAGGGCGGCATCCTCGAGGCGCGCGGCGACGCGGCGGGCGCGCTCGCCGCGTACGAGGAGGCGTTCCGGGTGAACCCCACCGACGTGCCGACGATGGCGGGGCTCGGGCGGCTCTACATGTCGGCGCGCGACTGGGAGAAGGCGCGGCGCGTGTATCGCTCGCTGGTGCTCCAGAACCTCGGGGCCGACGCCGGGGTGACCAAGCCGGACGTGTACCTGGCGCTCGGCAACATCCACGTCGAGCTCGGCGAGCGCCCGCAGGCGAAGGGGATGTACCAGCGCGGCCTGGAGATCGAGCCGCATCATCCGGGGTTGAAGGACGCGATTTCCCGCCTCTGAACCCGTGCCCGTGCCCGTGCCCGTGCCCGTGCCCGTGCCCGATCCGGGGCCCTGCGGCTCCCAGATCGGGCACGGGCACGGGCACGGGCACGGGCACGGGTCGGAAAGAGAGGTACGCTAGGGGCGTGCGTGGGCTCAGCGTGCTGCTCGTCGGGCTGATCGCGTGCGGTGATCGCGCGGTGCCGCCTGCGCCCAGCGGCGCGGCCCCCGGCAGCGCGGTCACGGTCGCGAGCGGCACGCCGGCGGCGAAGCCGGCGGATCCTGCGCCCACGCACGAGGGTCACGATCACGGCGCGCCGCTGGTGGGGACGTGCGCGGCGGCCGACGGCCCCGAGGTCGCCGCGGCCGAGACCGACGAGCGTCGGGTGGAGCTCTTGCTCGACGAGGCCGGCAAGAAGCTGGACGTGCAGGCCTGGGCGGATGCCTTCACCTGCGCCGACATGGCCGCCGATCTCGCGCCGCGGTCGATCGAGGCGCATCACCTGCGCGCGGCCTCGCTCGCCGGGGCCGGCCACGACGACAAGGCGGGCATCGCGTACGGCATCGCGCTGGCGCTCGATCCGGAAGACCCCGAGACGCTGCGCGCCGTGGCCGACTTCTATATCAACGTATCGAAGTCGCGCTCGCGCGACACGACGTCGCTCGGGCTCGAGCTTGCCCGCCGCGGGTTCGCGCGCGCCACGGCGCGGCGCCGCGGCCACGGCGAGCTGCGCGCCCGGCTCGCGTTGCTCGAGGCGCAGGCGTGGAACGACCTCGACCGCGCGGACGAGGCGATCGATCGCGCCGCCGACGCGCTGCGCATCCAGCCCGATCTCATCGACGCGGTGCACGAGAAGGGCGTCGCGCTGTTCAACCTCGGGCGCTTCGCCGACGCGCGCACGCAGTTCGAGAAGGTGCTCACCGCGCTGCCCGACGACGCGTACGCGCACCACCTGCTCGGGCTCACGCTCGAGCAGCTGGGTGAGCGCCAGCGCGCGGACGACCACTTCGCGCGGGCGCGCACGCTCTCTCCCGACGAGTTCCCGGCGCCGGTGGTGATCAGCGAGGCCGAGATGCGCGGCGAGATCGAGCGCGTGCTCGCGGCCCTGCCGCCGGAGCGGGCGACGCGTGTGCGTGAGGTCGTCATCCTGATCGCGGATCTGCCGGATCCCGCCGACCTGCGCGCCGTCTCGCCGCCGTTTCCGCCCACGATCCTCGGCCTCTTCCGCGGGCTGCCCCTGGGCGCGGTCGCCGCCCCCGGCGAGGAGGTTCCGCCGCGCGCGATCCTCCTCTATCGGCTGAACCTGGCCCGCGCCGTGCGCACGCGCCCGGAGCTCTCGCAGCAGATCGAACGTACGCTCCTCCACGAGATCGGGCACCTCGAGGGGCTGGACGAGGACGACCTGCGCCGCCACGACCTGGAGTAGGATCCGGGGGATGAAGCGCGCCGCGAGGAAGCGGTAGTGTCGGAGGGAGCGGCGCCGAGCCCGGCGGTGGCCACCACCGAGCCTGCCGACGTCCACGCCGAGCTCCTGCGCGAGCGGAAGAAGCTCGAGCTGGTGAGCGAGGTCGGGACCGCGCTGTCGAGCGCGCTGGTGCTGGAGGACCTGCTCGCGCTCCTGATGGAGAAGGTCACCCAGCTCATGGAGGCCGACCGCTCGACGCTCTACCTCCTCTCGGAGGACGGCGCGGAGCTCTGGTCCAAGGTGGTGCAGGGCGGCGAGACGCTCGAGATCCGCCTGCGGGTCGGCGAGGGCATCGCCGGGTGGGTCGCCAGCTCGGGAGAGATCGTGAACATCGCCGACGCGTACGACGACACGCGCTTCCAGCCGGCGGTCGATCTGCGCTCGGGCTATCGCACGCGCTCGGTGCTCACCGTGCCGATGCGCAGCTCGCTGGGCGCCATCGTCGGGGTGCTCCAGGTGCTCAACAAGCGGAACGCCGCCGGGGATCCGGCGCCGTTCTCGGAGGACGACGTCGAGCTCTTGCTCGCGCTGGGCAGCCAGGCCGCGGTCGCGATCGACAACTCCAAGCTGTACCTGTCGGTGCTCTCGGCCAAGGCCGAGCTCGAGCAGCGGAGCCACGAGCTCGAGGCGCTCTACGCGGTCGAGAAGGAGCTGTCGGCCGCGAGCGATCTCGACTCGCTGCTCGAGCGCATCCTCACCCGCGCGGCCGCGCTGCTCGGCGCCCAGGCCGGCAGCATCGCGCTCCTCACCGCCCCGGGCGACGCGCTCGAGCTGCGCACGGTCGTCGGGCCGGCGGCGGATCGGCTGCGCCACGAGCGGCTCGAGCTGGGGCAGGGCCTGCTCGGCTGGGCCGTCGCGCACCGCCAGGGTGTCATCGCGAACCGCGCCGCCTCCGATCCGCGTCACGCCACCGAGTTCGCGCGGAGTCACGGCGTGTCGCCGACGAGCCTCATCGCGGCGCCGGTCATCTCCGGCGACCGCGTCGTCGGTGGCATCGAGCTGGTCGATCGGCGGGGCGGCGGTGACTTCGACGACGCCGACCTCAAGCTGCTCACGCTCATCGCCGGCCGCGTCGGGCAGGCGATCGCGCTGGCGCAATCGCGCGAGGAGCACCGCGATCAGGATCGGCTGGCGTCGATCGGGCGGCTGATGGCCGGCGTGCTCCACGATCTCAAGACGCCGATGACGGTCATCTCCGGCTACGCGCAGCTCATGGCGCAGTGCGAGGACGCGGCCCAGCGCGAGCGCTACGTCGACAGCATCCTGCGCCAGTTCGACATCATGAGCGGCATGACGCGCGAGGTGCTGCAGTTCGCGCGCGGCGATCGCGAGCTGATGGTGCGCAAGGTCTACCTGCACCGGTTCGTCGAGGAGGTGGTGACCCAGCTGCGCCACGCCTTCGCCGGCCGCCCCATCGAGATCGAGGTCGAGCTCGGCTTCGACGGCGCCACGCACTTCGACGAGCAGAAGATGCTGCGCGTCCTCCACAACCTGGCGCGCAACGCCGCCGAGGCCATGCCCGGCGGCGGGCACTTCTGGCTGCGCACGCGCCTCGAGGGCGACCAGCTCGTCATCGAGGCGGCCGACGACGGCCCGGGCATCCCGCCGGCGGTGCGGTCGCGGCTGTTCGAGCTGTTCGCCTCCGGGACCAAGAGCGGCACCGGCCTCGGGCTGGCGATCGTGAAGAAGATCGTCGACGACCACGGCGGTTCGATCGCGTGTGACACCGGCGCCGGCGGCACGACGTTCACGATCCGCATCCCGCACCGGGCGACGCGCACCGGGGAGTTCTCGCCGATCCGCTGACGCGCTGACGAGCCGCGGACGATCCGATGATCACGGTCTCTGGTCTCACCCGGCGCTACGGCCGACGGACGGCGCTCGACGACGTGAGCTTCGCGGTCGGCAAGGGGACGCTGTGCGCGCTGTGCGGCGGTAACGGGGCGGGAAAGACGACGCTCCTGCGCGTGGTCGCCGGTTACCTCGACGCCGACGCCGGCCGGGTGGCGCTGGCCGACGGCGCGCGCCTCGGCTACCTGCCCGAGGGCGCCCCGCTGCCGCCGGAGCTGACCGTGGCGGAGTACGTGCGCCACCGCGCGGCGCTGGCGGGCGGAGGCGACGTCGTCACGGCGCTCCGCGACGTCGACCTCACCGACCGGGCGGGCGACGCGATCGGCAAGCTGTCCAAGGGGCTGCGCCAGCGGACGGCGCTCGCCGGGGTGCTGGTCGCGGCCCCTCGGGTGCTCGCGCTCGACGAGCCCGCGTCGGGTCTCGACGAGGTGCAGCGCACCGAGCTGCGCCAGCGCCTGCGCGCCCTGGTGTCCGGAGACCGGACGATCCTGTGGTCGACGCACGAGCTCTCCGACGTCGAGGCGGAGGCGGATCAGATCGTGGTGCTCGCGGGCGGGCGGGTCGTGGCCGAGGGAGACGTGGCGGCGATCAAGGCGGCCGCCGGGATGGCGGATGCGCCGCTGCGCGAGGCGGTCGCGGTGCTCGCCGCCCGGAGCGAGCGCTCGTGATCCGGCTCGCGCTCGCGGTCGCCCGGCGCGAGCTGACGATCTACCTGCGCTCCCCGATCGCGCTCACGGTCGTCGCCGCGTTCCTCGTGCTCGAGGGCGCGTCGTTCGCGGCGCTGGTCGGCGTCCTCGCCGATCCGGCGCGGCCGGCGCCGCTCGGCGCGGTGCTCGAGAGCCACTTCGGCGGCACGCTCGTGCACTGGATGCTCGAGCTGACGGTGCTGGCGGCGCTCGCGGCGCGGCTCGCCGAGGAGCGACGCACGGGGACGTGGGAGGCGCTGGTCACGGCGCCGGTTCCGGAGGGCGCGGCGCTGGTGGGGTCGTGGCTCGCGGCCGTCGCGTTGTGGGCGCTCCTGTGGCTGCTCTGCCTCGCGCACGTCGTCATCCTGGTCGCGCTGGCGCCGCCGGGCGCGAGCATCGACGCCGGTCCGGTCGCCGCCGCGTACGCCGGCGCGGTGCTCGTCGGCGCGACCGGGCTGGCGCTCGCGATGGCTGCCGGCGCGTGGTCGGCGCAGCCGCTGGTCGCGACCATGGCCGGCTTCGGCGCGCTGTGTCTCTGGCTGCTCGCCGGTGAGCTCGGCGAGCTGGCCCCGAGCGTCGTCGAGGGCGCGCCGGGGCTGGGCGCGGCGCTCGAGCGCCTCGGTCCGCGGCGCGCGCTGGCGGCGATGGCGCGGGGGGAGGTGCGGTGGGACGCGGTGATCACGATGGTCGCGCTCGCGGTCGCCGGCCTGCGCCTCGCGACGGCGCTCGTCGGCGTCGGCCGCCGGCGCGGCGCGACGATCGCGGCGGTGGCGACCGAGGCCGTCTTGCTCGGCGCCGGCCTCGCGCTGGTCGCGGTCCTGGTCGGTCGCGCGATCGCGCCGTGGGATGTCACCGCCGCGCGCCGCAACTCGCTCGAAACCGCGACCGCGGCGGTGCTCGCGCGGATGCACGAGCCCGTGGACGCGATCGTGCTCACCCCGAGCGTCGACGCGAACCGACCGCTCTTCGACGAGACCGCGCGCGTGCTCGCGCGCATGACGGCCGCCCAGCCGGCGCTGCGCGTGCGCACGTTCGACCCCGCCCGCGATCCATCGGCGGTCGCCGCGCTCGCGGCGTTCGCGGCCGTGGACGAGACCGAGCTCGTGCGTGGTGGCGCCGTCGTCCTGACCCGCGGGCCGCGGGCGCGCGCGATCGCCTTGCGTGACCTCGAAGGGGAGGGCGCGGTCGAGCTCGGCGTGCGGACGTTCGAGCACGTTCGCATCGAGGCGGCGATCGCGCAGGCGCTCGCCGAGCTCCTCGACGACGCGCCGGTGCGGGTGTGCGCGACCTTCAGCCACGGCGAGCTGCCGTCGGACGGCGGCAGCGCGAGCTGGTCGCCGGTGGCGACGCGCCTGGCCGCCGACGGGCTGGCCGTCGACAAGGTCGAGGTCGCGGCCGGCGTGCCCGCCACGTGCCGCGTGCTCGTCGTCGTTGGACCCACGGTGCCGTTCGCCGCGATCGAGGCCGAGGCGATCGCGGCGTTCCTCGATCGGGGCGGCCGACTCTTCCTCGCGCTCGGGCCGGCGCCGACCGGCCTCGAGACGCTGCTCGCGTCGTGGAACGTCGCGCTGCCGACCGGCGTCGTCGACGATCCCTCGCTCGCCTTCGATCTGGGGACGCTGCGTGTCGTGTCCGGCTACGGCGACCACGTGATCGTGCGCGGCTTCGCCGGCCGGCGCGCGACGGTCTGGCGCAAGCCGCGCGCGATCGTCGCGCCGGACGCGACGGCGCTGGTGACGACCCGCGACGCCGCGCTCGCGATCGCCACGGAGCGCGGGGACGCGCGCCTCGTCGTCACCGGCAGCGCGGCGGCGACCACGCTCGCCGAGGTCGAGCGCGGCTGGGGCGGCGACGTGCTCGCGGCCCGCGCCATCGCGTGGCTCGCCGGCCGGTTGCTCGAGCCCGCGGTGCCGGAGAAGGACGGCGATCGCGTGAAGCTCGTCCTGTCGGCGGGCGCACGCCGGGCCGTCGCCGCGCTCGCGATCGGCGGCGTGCCGGCGGTGGCCATCGCGCTCCTGTGGCTCGTCGGCCGGCGCCGACGCCCGCGCACCCCGCCGCCGGAGGCTCGGTCGTGACCCCGCCGTCGGCCGCGCGCCTGGTGACGCTGACCGCGATCGTGGTCGCGCTCGCGGCCGCCGTGGGCATCTTCGGCGGCGAGCGCGTCGTCGTCGAGCGCCCGCTGGTGGCACCCGGGCTGGCGGCCGCCGACGTCACCGGCATCGACATCGTGCGCGGAGATGCGCCGCCGATCGTCATCGCGATCGACCCCGCGGGGACGCGCGTCGAGGCGCCCGTCCCCGGTCCCGCCGAGGAGGCGACGGTGCGCGACCTGATCTCGGCCGTGGTCGCCGCGCGCGCCGATCGCGTCCTGGTAGGCGACGCCGCCCGCCGGACCGCGGGCCTCGACGCCACGACCCTGCGCGTGCGCCTCGAGCGTCGTGACGGTCCGCCGATCGAGCTCGTGCGCGGGACGGCGGTGCCGGCGAGCGGCCAGATCTGGCTCGGCGTCGACGGGCGCGCCGTCCTCGTGCCGGCGTGGGTCGGCGCCGCGCTCGATCGCGATCTCGCGGCGCTGCGCCGGCTCCAGGTGTTCCCGCCGGTGGCGCTCAGCGGCGTCGAGCTCCATGGCCGTGGCGTCGATCTCGTCCTCTCCGGCGGTCCGCTGCGACGCCGCGACGAGGGGACGAGCCTCCGGGTCTCGCGTGCGGCGGTCGCGCGCCTCGACGCCGCGCTGGCGGCCGTCGTCCTCGATGTCCTCGTCACCGGTGACACGTCGACGACCTCGCTGACCGTGCGCGTCCTCGGCGGCGCCGCGCCGCACGAGCTCGAGGTGCACGGCGAATGTCCGGGCCATCCCACGCACGTGCTGGTCACCGGGAGCGCCGGCGTCGGCTGCGTGGCCAGGGCCACGGTCGACGACGTCGTCGCCGCCGCCGCCGCGCTCGCCGGGCCCGCCGGCATGGAGGTCACGCTCGCGCCGGGCGCCGGCGCCGACATCGAGTCGATCCGCGCCGGGGCCGCCGCCGGCGACGGCGCGACGTCGCTCGCGCGCCGCGGCGCTGGCTGGCTGCTCGACCTCGGCGACGAGCGGGTCGACGCCGACGACGACGCCGTCGCCCAGTTCTTCGAGGCGCTCGCGCAGGCCGGCGAGTTGGTACCTCCGCCTTCGGGCGCGCCGGCGACGACGTGGACGGTCACGCTCACCGGCGGCGCGGTCGAGACCTGGCGCTGGTACACGCGCGGCGGTGTCGGCGCGCCGGTCGTGCGCCGCGACGACGAGCCGCACGCGCTCGCCCTCGACGCTCGGGCCGGCGCGGCCCTGCGTCGCTTCGGTCCGCGCCTGCGCAATCTCACGCTCCTCGTCGTCGACGCGTCGATGGTGAACGCCGTCCGCGCGACCGGCGTCCACCCGGCCACGCTCGTGCGCGGTCAGCTCGTCGGCGACTGGATCGTCGACGCCCCCCTGGGCGCGACCGCGACGCCTGCCGCGCCGGCGATGGTCGAGCTCCTCGCGGGGCTTCGCGGGACGGCGTGGCTCGACGCCGGGGACCTGGGCGCCGTCCGTCGCACGCTCACGTTCTCGATCGACGCGCCGCCGATCCCGGGCGGGCAGCCGAGCACGCACACGATCGTTGTCGGGGCCGCGCGCCCTGGCGACCGATGCGCCGCGCGCGTCGACGACTTCCCGCCGATCGAGCTCGCCGCGGCGACGTGCGCGGCGCTGCTCGCGCCGCTCGTCGCTCAGTGAGCGGGCGGGCGGATCGCCGGGTCCGCCAGCTGGACCGGCGCCGGCGACTGCCAGTTCTGGGTGACGTTGTTCATGCTCTGGTACACGAGCAGGCCGTCGGTGTTGCTCTCGCCGTGGGGCGACGCGTGCATCCACTGGCCACTGGCGATGACCTCGTCGCCGACCTTGTACGGCGGCACCGCCGGCCAGGTCTCGACC
>ERZ761602.222-NODE-222-length-138277-cov-28.101540_pt1 | contig 138277 bp, 123 predicted proteins | sample MGYA00512165_ERZ761602 | MGnify/ENA primary metagenome ERZ761602 (study PRJEB28899, sample SAMN02445085) | bioreactor sludge metagenome | biome: EBPR sludge; isolation source: Thorneside wastewater treatment plant | place: Australia: Brisbane, Thorneside... | reverse complement strand
GAATAACAATAAATTTATTTTATATTTATGACATAATCTAAATGCTTATAATTATGTCAAAAACAAACAACTTCATATTTACTGGTCTCAAGATTGTTGCCTGGATCATCTTCGTTGGCTTATGCATTGAAGCCGGAGGTCTGATTGTAAATTTCTTTTTCAGTCTGTACAAGCCTGAATTTGTCCAAAATCTGTATCAAAAACTGGATTTAAGCGAAATGTATCAACGAAGTAAGTGGACTTTTTTCAGCATGTATAGTTTTGTCTTGATCATCTCGATTCTGAAAGCAATTTTATTTTATGTAGTCGTCATACTGGTCACCAAAATTGATCTGCTAAAACCTTTCAACAGCTTTGTTTCAGTTCAGATTTCAAAAATTAGCTACTATACGCTAGCAATCGGACTTTTAAGTTTTCTGGCCCGGCAGACAGCCAAAAATTTACAACATCGTGATTATGCCATAGACACATTAAACCAGTATTGGGCAGACAGTCAAGCCTTTATTTTAATGGCTGCAGTAATCTATGTTATTGCAACTATTTTTTCAAAGGGAGTTGAAATGCAAAATGAAAACGACTTAACTGTTTAAGCTATGCCAATCATTGTAAACTTAGATGTGGTTATGGCGAAACGGAAAATTTCGCTGAACGAACTTTCGGAAAGAGTCGGACTGACATTATCTAACCTTTCTATTCTAAAAACAGGAAAAGCAAAAGCAATACGCTTTAACACTTTAGAAGCCATTTGTAAGGCATTGGACTGCCAACCAGGCGACCTTTTGGAATATGTTATTGACAGTGATGGAACAGCAAAGCAGTAGTTTGCAATGGTTACTTTGATAATGGCACATAAACATTACCTGCAGACTCCACATCAGCTATATGTGAGTAAATGCCTACTGTAGCAAGGGATATCAACACTTGAACCTAAAAGCAAAAAGCGTTAGATTGGGATTGTGACTTTGATGACGCGTTGCGTGCACATCTTAGTTGATAACGAATCTAAAAAATGACTAAAATGGAAAAATCACACATTTATCCGGGAGCCAACAGCATTAATTGCTATTTGAATATTAAAAACTGTAATGAAGCAATTGAATTTTACAAAAAAGCTTTTGGAGCACAGGAAAAACTTCGCTTGCTCATGCCTGATGGTAAGATTGCTCATGCTGAAATTGAAATTGAAGGTTCATTGGTAATGATGGGAGAAGAGAACCCTGAATGGGGAACTCGTAGTCCCATTAGTTTGGGCGGTAGTCCAATAACACTTTCCATATATGTAAAAAATGTAGATGAGGCATTCAAACGTGCATTGGATGCTGGAGCTAAGGAAGTCATGCCAGTAAAAAATCAATTCTATGGTGACAAAACAGGTCAGGTTTTGGATCCCTTTGGATTTAAATGGCATTTAGCAACTCATATTGAAGATGTGGATCAGAAAGAAATGCAAAGCAGGATGGATCAATTATTTACAGGAAAGTAAACTTAGGAGGTAGGAGATGAGTTTCTTACTGATTCTATTTCGGTGTAGTCTGATATCTGTAGACAAATGATTGATGCCATTGTGAATAGAAAATATTAACAGGATGGAATAAAAGAGTGTAAATACAGAGAACTATGAGATACAATAGAAGACTAGCCATTCTGACATTTATATTTCATTTAACTTTTACAATTCATGCCCAGCACCAAATAAGTGCGATTATGGAAGGTTTTCCTTCTGTTATGGATAAGCCCAATAAGCAAGATCACCCCAACGCTAAAGTATTAGGACCTGGTTTCTTTAACCATTTGCCACCGCTAAGGGAACAGTACTCATCAGTTGTGAATCAGTTTGTGGGTACCCATGACGGTAATCTCTATACCCGAGGTTTAAATAGTGAAACATACACATGGTCTCTTCCTCCAGAAGAGGGATTGTATTGGCATATAGACAATGTATTATGGTCTCCTAATGGACAATACATTGTGGCGAAACAAATTGATGATCGTGGCGTACCTGAAATATTACTTACTGATGATGCTGAAGTTAGCACACCTAAAAAATACAGCAGAGCAGGCCAAAGCATACCCAAACACATTTTTTATATCATAGAACAAAAGACGGGTCATCAATTAAAAATTGAACTGCAACAGGGGCTGCCCTATGTTCACGTGTTGGAGTGGAATAAAAAAGGGGATAGAATATTTATCGTTGCAGCAGACCGGTTGATGAAAGTAGTGCATCTACAAAGCGTAGATGTCAAAACCGGAAAAGTCACTACCATTCTCACAGAAAGGGCCAGTACCTATGTATTGGGATTAGAACTATTGCAGGGATATTCTAGCGCATTACAAAACAATAATCTGGCGGTGTTTCTTGATGATAAATTCACGTGGTGGAGTGAACGGAGTGGGTACAAGCAAATCTACCTTTACGACTATAAAGGAAATCTACTAAGACCCTTAACCAGTTTTACCGAAAATGGTATTGTAGAATACATCGACCACATTGATAAAGAAGGAGGATGGATCTACTTTCTGGCACATTCCAATTCGGCCAGACCTTATGACCTCCAGCTGTTTAAAACGAACCTAAATAAGCCGGAAATTATCAAAGTAATAGATACTCCCGGGCTGATGGAGCTACAAGTACCCAATGATAGCGACACGCTTTGGGTGCTGCGTTCTCAACTTCCCCGAACGTTGCAAATAGACAGGTACTCTTCCCAGGGAAAATATTATGATACCGCTTGGAGGGGAAATTTTTCCGATATAAGCGAAGACCATTTTAATTATGAGTATGTGACTTCAAAAGCTGCTGATAATAAAACTGAACTTCAAGCCCTTATTCTAAAGCCCACGCAGTTTGATTCTACCAAAAAATATCCGGTTGTAGAATACATTTATGGGGGCAACTTCCTCAATGTAGTTGCACATCATTTGCTTGAGCCTCAATTGTGGGAAATGAATGAATTGGCACAGGCAGGTTTCATTGCTGTGTTTATCGATGGGAGAGGAACCCCCGGACGTGGAAAAAAATTTAGAGACTTCAGTTATGGAAAATTTGGTCAGGTAGAGCTGGAGGACCACATTGCAGTACTAAAGAAGCTTGCTCAGGATAGATCCTATATGAATCTTGAACAACTAGGAGTTATAGGGCACAGTTGGGGGGGATATTTTGCACTTCGCGCATTGCTTGATGCGCCTGACTTTTATAAGGCAGGTCACATTAATGCGCCCGCATTGGAACCCAGTGAATTTAGGGTAGCTATTGAACCCTTCATGGGTTGCTTCCCACAAGACTGTCCTGAATTATATAAAAAATCCAGTGTTTTGACTAAACTAGGTAAACTAAAGGCTCCCTTGATGATCGTTCATGGAACCAATGACGATGATGTGCCTATTGATGATTCTTACAAGCTTGTAAGTTTATTAGATCAACGCAATTACCAAAATTATGAATTTGTGAGCTATAAGGGGATTGATCATGTCGTGATGAGAAATCCTGAATGGTTGCCGAGTATGATAAGTTTTTTTAAAAAGCATATGAAGTGACCCATATGTGAAGGTAACAGGCTTAAAGCCTGGCAGAAAGCTTAATATTTATGAACGTTAATGATAATTAGTGATGAAAATTTTAAAAAGGATTTTTAAGGTTAGCATAGTGCTCATTGGATTGATAATCATAATTGCCCTGATCCTGCTTGGGGTTGATGCACAGAAAACAAACTATTTGAAACTCAGTAAGAAGGATCCTACAAATAAAGGTTCCTATGTGATTAAAAATGTAAATATTATCCCTATGAATACAGATACCATTTTAGTAGACAAAATGGTGTACATCAAAGAAGGGATCATTGAAAAGATTGCTGATAATATTGAGGTGAGTGGCGTTGAAGTGCTTGACGCAGAAAACAAATACCTGGCTCCAGGCCTGATAGACATGCACGTTCATACATGGGATAGATATGAACTTGGTCTCTATCTATCCAATGGCGTTACGGCAGTACGAAATTTGTGGGGAATGCCAATGCATTTAAGAATGAAAGAAGCCGTCAATAATGACGTGATTGTATCACCTGCCTTCTTTACTACAGGTCCTAAACTAACAGGCCCTGAGTTTATTGGTGACGACAATTTGCAGTTAACCAGTTCCAATGAAGCGAAGGAGAAAGTGATTGCCTACAAAGAAAGGGGCTACGACTTTATTAAAACCTATTACGGTTTAACCGAAGAGCTATTCGATGCCATTATAGAACAAGCCAGGGTTTCAAAAATGGATATTGTTGCCCATCCTTCACAAAAAGTACCTTACACCTATCATTTAAATCCTCAAATAAAATCCATTGAACATGTAGAGGACGTTGTTCAGCAACCACTGAACTATAAGTTGGACACTTTAAAACTAAACGAGGTAGTTGATGATTTTGCAAAATCAAAGCACAACTTTTTTTGCCCGACATTGACAGTTTATTACAACATTTTTCAGATGCTTGTTGATGATAATATTTTAGAGTCTGAGCAACTGCAATTCATGAATCCACTGATCAAAATGGTTGACAGTAAGGCTCAGTTTGACAGGTGGCACAACACCAAGTTGAGAGATGCTACTATTGTTGAGGCAGTAAAAGCACAACATGATTTTCATTTGATCATCGTTAAAAAACTTCATGATGCAGGTGTTCCTATTATTTGTGGTACCGATGCAGGAATTGGTATAACTATTCCAGGGTTCTCAATTCATCAGGAACTTGCCTTTTATAAAGAAGCCGGACTTTCCAATTATGAAGTACTTAAAACCGCCACCGTGAATGCGTCAAAAACGCATACTGTTATGAATAACATGGGAACCATTGAAGAAGGTAAAGTGGCAAATCTGATTGTAGTGGAATCCAATCCACTTCTGGAATTGTCCACACTGCAAAATCCCTCAATTGTTTTTGTAAAGGGGCAAATGCTCAATAGAGCGCATCTCGATTCTTTCAAAGAAAAGGCCATGAATCGTAAAAACTTAATGGCCTCTGCTTTCAGGTATGCTGAAAATTTGATAATTGAAAAATAGGGTACCTTGACCATAGACTGGGCAAGCATTGTTTATCACCAATCACACCTGGTTAACTCAAAGGAATTTCCAATGAAAACCTTATTTTTATACTGCATTTAAATTCAGGCTATTAAATAGCTATTACTATGAGTAAAAACACAATCATTGCTGTCTTTATTATCATTTCATTGTCCAGCACCATATACGCCATTTATCAGCAAAAGGAAGCGAAGCGGCTGGAATCTATGGCTGTAGCCAATGCAGAAATGGCACGTCAAGCTATGGCCGAAGCTGACGCCCAAAGAATAGAAGCGGAAAAACAAAGTATGATTGCGATGGAAGCCATGACCAAAATAGAAATGCAATTGAAATTAGCTTTGGAGAAATGTAAGTAGGTGTTTGAAGTCACTTCCATTAATCATTGGAATTCATTTTACATGCACATGGAGAATTTGAGTAAGTGGATGGTTGGGGAACTTCGATTGTAGAAAATTATTGACAAAGCCATTTTAAAAATGATTCAATTCAAAGTTACGCTCATGCAGGCGTTAATATTTTTGATAATACGATTCATGTGAAATTCCCAAGAGATTGTGTAGTGTTTTTGAGGGGCTGGCTCAGAATACAGTGAATTCAGGTTTTGCGACCTGACGAAAAACAACCTTTCTTGTGCGACCTAAAAGCCCATCAAATGAAAAGGGCAGATTACCAAAGTGCACCTCGCTCTTGTGCAGTGGAGAGTAAGCAGTAGTGTAGATGGCAGTATAGACCGGGTGCTGTTCAAAAATTACGAAATAGAGAGTTCGCATTAGGAAAGGCAAAAAAATCTGTTAATTTGGATGTAATTCCCAATGTTTTGGGCAGACTATTCAATCAACCAAAGATAGATGTCAGGATCAGTTGCGCCAGGTCTAGGTATATTTATTAAAGTCTTTATTGTTATATCGATATTCCTTGGGATAGCCTATTTAGCAGTGCTACTAAGACTATCATTATATGATAGCCGCTCCGTATTCTGGAGAATTGTATTCGGAGCAATGACGCCTGGTATAATCATTATAAGCCTTATCTTTTCAAATGTAACAGGTAATAAAACCGTCAATTTATTATCCGTTCTATTACTTTTCCTTATTAATTTGATATATCTATTCGCACCCTTCAATACTCATTTGGCCATGTTAATGTATAATGGTGACAAAAAAATCATTGTCACCATGTTAAGAGTATTAATTTCCATTTCAACATCATTATTTATTTTAGCGGGATTGGCCGGTGTGACGTATTGGATACTAAAGATTTTGAAATTGTAAAATAACTTACTCGAGATATAGTGAAGTCTTCTAAACCTTTGTTGGTGTTCTTGACCAGCAATGAGCTGTTTAAAATTGCGTGATACACAGGGAGATTGATAGACGCCATCGCACCCTTCATCGCTTCAGTTCATAATGACGGTATTGGCGTCACTCAAGACTCAAGACTAATTTTAAGCGTAAAGCACCACCTTCTGTTCAGCAACCTTGTCGCTGGAGATATACTCGTCATAGGTCATCAGCTTGTCGATGTTCCCATTGGGGGTAAGCTCTACAATACGAGTAGCAATGGTTTGTGTAAACGTATGATCATGAGAGGTGAACAACACGGTGCCCGGGAAATCTTGTAAAGCATTGTTAAACGCTTGAATGGATTCCAGGTCAAGGTGGTTGGTAGGCTCATCCAAAATCAATAGGTTGGCTCCTTGCAACATCACACGCGAAACCATGCAGCGTACTTTTTCTCCTCCAGAGAGTACATTACATTTTTTAAATACTTCTTCACCTGAAAACAACATCTTGCCTAAGAAGCCACGGATGTATACTTCATCTTTATCCTCTTCAGAGTACTGGCGCAACCAGTCAATCAGGTTGTCGTCAGATTGGAAATACTTTTCATTGTCGTTGGGCAGGTAAGCAGAGGTGATGGTCTGACCAAATTTATAACTTCCAGATTGTGCCTGTGCTTCTCCTGCAAGAATTCTAAAAAGTGTAGTGATGGCCAAACTGTCTTTGCTGAGGAAAGCAATCTTGTCGCCTTTGTTTACATACAAGTCAAGGTTTTTAAACAAGGTGCGTCCATCTTCTGCTTGTGCCGTAAGTCCTTCAATGTGTAATATCTGATCGCCAGCTGTGCGTTTCTGCTGGAAAATTATGGCAGGATATCTTCGGTTGGAAGGTTGGATGTCATCGATGCTGATTTTCTCCAGCAACTTCCTGCGACTGGTAGCTTGTCTTGATTTGGAAGCGTTGGCACTAAAGCGTGCAATGAACTCCTGAAGTTCTTTCTTCTTTTCCTCTGCTTTTTTGTTGGAGCTGGCTCGTTGCGTTAACGCCAATTGGCTCGACTCGTACCAGAAAGAATAGTTACCTGTATAAAGTTTAATGGCTTTGAAATCGATGTCTACAATGTGGGTACATACTGTATCCAGAAAGTGACGATCGTGGGATACCACAATCACTGTATTTTTAAATTCCAGCAGGAAATCCTCCAGCCAGCTTATCGTATGAATGTCAAGGTCGTTGGTGGGCTCATCCAGGATCAGAATATCGGGGTTACCAAAGATGGCTTGTGCCAGTAACACACGCACTTTTTGATTACCGCTTAAGTCTTTCATCAGGTTGAAGTGTACACTTTCATCGATGCCCAACCCACTCAAAAGGGCAGCTGCATCAGACTGAGCGTTCCAGCCATCCATTTCTGCAAACTCTGCTTCCAGCTCGGAGGCCCGTACACCATCCGCTTCTGAGAAGTCGGGCTTCTCATAAATGGCGTCTTTCTCCTTCATTATGCTCCATAACTTGGTGTGCCCCATGATAACGGTATCCAATACGGGCACTTCGTCAAATTCAAAGTGATTCTGACGCAATACAGCCATCCTTTTGCCTGGGTCAATGCTTACATGTCCTGCATTCGGATCGATGTCTCCAGCAAGAATTTTGAGGAAGGTGGACTTACCCGCTCCGTTGGCACCAATCACACCATAGCAGTTTCCGCCTACAAATTTGATGTTGACCTGGTCGAAAAGGACTCTCTTGCCGAATTGAAGCGTGAGGTTACTGGTTGCAATCATACACTTTTGAAAATGAAGCCGCAAAGGTAAGCATTATCGTGCGCTTTAAACACAGGAACCTCCAAATTGATCTTAGGGATGCCTTTGACTGGAATGGAAGCAGATTTGGATAATTAGCCCTTCCTTCCTTCTTTGCATCAAAGACGTGCAGGATGGAGACACTTGATATCTTGGTGGATATTCGAAAAATAGTCAGGTCAATCAATCTGGAATCCAAGCGGGTGCAGAAGGAGTTTGGCATCAGCATTCCTCAATTGCTATGTCTTGGTCACATTGAAAGGGCAGAAGGGAAGGCCACTACCCATGGCGAGCTGATGAAGCTGCTAAGCCTCAACTCCAGCACCGTTACAGGTATCATCAATAGGCTTGAAAAGCGGGAATGTGTCAAAAGACTTCCAAAATCAGGCGATAAGCGGATAACTTACATTGGTATTACGCCCAAAGGCAGTGAGGTGGTTATGAAATCTCCTGACATCCTCCATGACCAATTGGTGGCCAAAATCAAGGGATTGCCACCAGCTACGCAACAAAAAATCAAAGAGTCACTCACCATCATCGTTCAGGCCATGGAAATTGAGGACATGGAAGCAGCGCCACTGATTGCACTCAATGAGCCTATAGAGCCCTTAAAACCGTCATCTGAGGTATAGTTTCAAATAAAACCTTGAATTTAGCCTAAATAGCCCTAAATTTGCATATGTTCTATAGAACATAAATTGGATTCAAGGCATAACCGCCTTTCCGAGTATAAGAATTAGAATTGTTTTAAGTACACCCAATTAGTCATGAATTATTCAACAGATGAAATCTCGCTGATGAAAGATGCGAGTAAAGTAGCTGATTTGCCCAACAAAATTACCAACGTGGAGTCTATGGACGCCATAGCTGAAATGGACATTCCGGATCCCAACAAAAAGATGGTTTCTGCGCGGGATCTCAACCATAGGAACTTTAAGAAGGGACCCTTTTGGCAGAAAATTCCTGCCTTCAGGGACATCACAGAAGAGCAGTTTCTGGATACCAAATGGCAGAACAAGAATACCATACACAAGATTACCCACCTGGAAGAGTTTCTGAAAGACGTTACATCAGAAGCATTCATCAAGGATGCTGTAAAAGGCATGGATGAAGCGCCCATGAACTTGCGCTTGTCACCTTATATTTTAAGTCTGGTGGACTGGAACGATCCCTACAATGACCCATTGCGCATACAGTTCATTCCATTGGGGGCTTCCAGAGAGCCAGATCATCCCAGACTTACGCTCGACTCCTTAAGTGAGCAGGATGACTCCCCAGTTTCTGGTTTGGTACATCGTTATTTTGACAAAGCGTTGTTCCTTCCATTGGATGTTTGCCCTGTCTATTGCCGCTTTTGTACACGCAGTTATGCCATTGGCAGCGACACGGATTCTGTTGAGAAAGTCAGTTTCAAACCTGTGCCTGACAATTGGAACAAAGCATTTGCCTACATCGCATCGCGTCCAGAGATTGAAGACATTGTAATATCAGGTGGTGATGCCTATATGTTGGTGCCTACACGCCTTCGTCAAATAGGAGAGATGTTGCTGAATATCCCTCACATCAGGAGAATACGTTTTGCCACAAAAGGTCCCGCAGTAATGCCCATGAAAATATTGACCGATACCCCATGGACAGAAGCATTGATAGAAATGGTAGATCTGGGAAGGACAATGGGCAAGGAAGTAGTATTGCATACCCACTTCAACAGCGCCAATGAAATCACGGACATTACCAAACAAGCCATGGACTTACTTTTCAAAAGAGGAGTAACTGTGCGCAATCAGAGTGTAATGATCAGGGGCGTGAATGACTCAGCAGAAGAAATGATCCATTTGGTACGGAAGCTGTCTTATATGAATGTGCAGCCTTACTACGTTTACCAACATGATATGGTTAAAGGAACGGAGGAGATGAGAACCAGTGTGGCGCAAACGCAGGAGATCGAACGTGCCGTGCGCGGTGTTACTGCTGGTTTCAACACTCCACTATTTGTAACGGATGCACCCGGTGGTGGTGGTAAGCGTGATGTACACAGCTATGACTATTATGACAGGGTAACGGGTATCAGTGTTTACAGAAGCCCTAGTGTTGACGACTCCAAAGTTTATCTTTATTTTGATCCCATTAGTTCATTGCCGCCAGAAGGTCGAAAAATGTGGGAAGATGAATCTGTGCATGAGGACCTTATTCAAAATGCCATCAAGGCATCAGGATATGGCGATTTGACGATGGCCATTTAAAAAAGTAGCGCTTGCATTGGCTTGACTATCTCATCTTCGCCTTGTACTTCCTTGGAGTGCTGGGCGTGGGTATTTATTTCTTCTTTAAGAACGAAACCCACGAAGATTATTTCGTGGGTGGAAGATCGATTTCCTCTTTCCATGTGGGGCTTTCTATCGTGGCAACAGATGTAGGTGGTGGATTTTCCATAGGCTTGGGAGGATTGGGTTTTGTAATGGGTATTTCTGGAAGCTGGCTGTTGTTTACCGGATTGGTAGGCGCCTGGCTGGCCGCAATATTTACGGTACCTAAATTGAAAAAGTTAGACATAGCATATGGTTATTTGACTTATCCTGATTTCCTGAAGGCAATCTATGGGAGCAAGGTGGCCATGTTTGCGGCAGTCATTTCCGGTATTGGTTATCTTGGATTTACAGGGGGACAAATATTGGCAGGAGCCAAGCTGGCAGCAGGCAGTGTGTTCGCTGACATCACTGCGTTTGATCCATTGTCGTTTTCTCTTTTTGTCATGGCCGCTGTTATTCTTTTGTACACGGTACTGGGTGGAATCAAGGCAGTGATCTACACCGATACTGTTCAATGGATTGTTTTGTTGTCGGGACTGATGTTTTTGGGATTTCCTTTTGCCTATTATAAACTGGGTGGATGGGAAGTGATCAGCAAGGCTTTGCCAGCTTCTCACTTTAGTCTCACCAATGTATCGGCAGTTACATTAATCAACTGGTCTTTTACCATTATACCTATATGGTTTATTGCCATGACATTGTACCAGCGAGTTTATGCAAGTCCGAATGTAAAAGAGGCCAAGCGTGCTTTTTTTATTGCGGGTGTATTTGAATATCCCTTCATGGCATTTGTAGGAGTGGGGTTAGGTATGCTGGCACGCGTTGCATATCCGGAAAGCGATTCGGAGATGGCGTTGCCATTGATGTTGAATCATGTGTTGCCAATTGGTGTAGCTGGCTTTTTGCTTGCATCCTATTTTTCAGCGGTGATGTCTACGGCCGACAGTTGTTTGATTGCCTCTTCGGGAAACTTCACCAACGATATCATTGTGAGGTTGTTCAAAAGAAAATTATCTGACAAGGCCATCATTCGTCTTTCGCAGGTAATCACTTTGTTGGTTGGAGTTTTAGCATTGTTGCTGGCCAGTACTTTTCAATCTGTATTGGACATCGTGTTGCAGGCATATGGCTTTATGGTGTCAGGATTATTAGTGCCAACCTTAGTGGCCTACTTTTCTCTTAAAAGAGACGCAACTGCTGCTACTGTGAGTATGATCGGAGGAGGCGGTTTTACACTGGCATGCATTTTTGCGAAAGTGAATTTACCATTAGGTTTAGATCCTACAGTTTATGGACTAATCCTATCGGCAATATTGTATTATGTGGTTTATAACCTGAAGAAAAATGTTTGATAAAATTGAAAAAATGAAAGGGTCTGTCATTCAACACGGACCGAATAATGACAGGGTATATCTGATGAAGCTGGCCGAAAAGGACACGCCTGAAATTATTGACAAGCTGCATGACCTTTCGCTGGTTAAAAATTATACCAAGATTTTTGCCAAAGTGCCTGCCAAGTTGGTAGATGAATTTATGGACAATGACTTCAAAGAAGAGGCCAGTATTCCCAAATTTTATAAAGGTAAGGAAACGGCTCACTTTGTATCTCGCTTTATGGATGCGACACGTTCATTTCTATCTGCTGCCAAAAAACTACACATCAGAAAAAACATAGAGGTGGCGCTCACCAAAAAGAACAAGAATTCCCTGTCCAAACCCGATATGGAATTCAGACCGCTGGAGCATCAAGATGCGTCCCAGTTGGTTTCTCTGTATGAACAAACATTTAAAGTATATCCGTTTCCCATTTTTGATGAACAATACATCAAAGACACCATGGACGAAAACATCGAGTACTTCGGAGCATTTGACAACGATCAGCTGGTAGCCGCCTCTTCCGCTGAAAAGGACATCGAAAATAAAAATGCGGAGATGACCGACTTTGCTACACTACAGGATTACCGAGGCAAGAATCTTTCATACTTTTTGCTGAAAGAAATGGAGAAGGAGATGGAAGCCCAGAATTATCAAACTTTGTTTACCATAGCACGTTCCGAATCGATAGGAATGAACGCTACCTTTGCACGACAGGATTATGAGTTTGGCGGTACATTGGTAAACAATACCTTAATAGGTGAGGACATTGAAAGTATGAATGTGTGGTATAAGAACCTATAGTCAATCAACAATTGACAAGGATTACCAACTTATTAAAAGTTGAGCTAACTGACGTAACACAAATACTTTATCAACTTAAATGTTGTCAACCCTCAATTGCTTTACTTTTCAATAATAGCAGCAACACCCATACCTCCGGCAGTACATACGGATACTAAACCACGACCTTTTCCTTTTTGATGAAGCAGTTTGGCCATGGTGCCCACTACACGGGCTCCGGTAGCGCCAAAAGGATGTCCCAACGCAACGCTGCCACCTTTTACATTCATCTTGCTTCTGTCGATGGACCCAAGCGCCTTCGCTAATCCTAATTCCTTTTTACAATAATCTTCACTTTCCCATGCTTTCAAAGTGCATAACACCTGTCCTGCGAAGGCTTCATGTATTTCGTAATAGTCGAAATCCTGTAAGGTAAGGTTGTTGCGTTGTAACAATCGTGCAACAGCCAAAGTAGGCGCCATCAGCAATCCGGCACCATTTACGAAATCTACTGCGGCCGCTTCGCAATCAGCAAAATAAGCTTGTATGGGCAGGTTGTTCTTTGAAGCATATTCTTCTGAAGTAAGTAATACCGCTGCAGCACCATCCGTAAATATCGTGCTGTTGCCAGCCGTAAGGGTACCTGCAGGCGATTTATCAAAAGCAGGTTTTAGTTTGGCCAACTTCTCCATGTTGGTGTCTGCTCTAACAATGGTATCGCGTGTCGCTCCCTTAAAGGGAACAAGCATATCGTTGTAAAATCCTTCTTCATACGCTTTCACTGCGTTCATATGACTTTCGTAGGACAACTGATCTTGTTCTTGTCGGCCTATCTTCCATTCCTTCACCATCAACTCTGTGTGTTGACCCATCGTCATGCCGGTACGAGGTTCAAACACAGCGGGGTAGTTGGGCTTCAGGTCTTTGAGATTGATTTTAAGAAAGCGGGCAATTCTTTGTGAAATCGATTTGGCTCCGTTGATGTCGATCAGTTTCCAGGCTAGTTTTCGCTGCAGCATGATAGGCAAATCACTATTAGTGTCGCTGCCACCACCTACACCAGAATCAATTTGACCGGTCGATATTTTTAGAGCTATCAGGTTGATGGTTTCAAGACTCGTTCCGCATGCACGCTGCAAATTAAAGGCAGGTGTGTTGGGGTGAAGGGTCGTGCCCAGTACCACCTCACGGGAATAGTTCCATTCAAACGAACTTTGCATCACAGCACCGAAAGCAACATCTCCTAACAATTTGCCAGACAAGGAATATTTTTCTACCATTCCTTGTAGGGTAGCAGTTAGCATCTCCTGATTGGAAGTGCGGCTGTATTGCTGAAATGATTTCACGAAGGGAATTCTCAGTCCGCCAACAATGGCGACACGGTGGTTCACATTGCGCATGCAGTATCTTTTACGTTAAAAAACCTATTCCAAATAAAATCAATTTAGTCAGGAATTGGTTCATTGTCGTTTAAAAGTTAAGGCAAAAATGATAACTTTCGTTATGTCGCAGCAGGCAAAGTCATCGACTATTACCATTTCCGAAAGAACGGGTTCCGTTTCAGCATTGGCTTTGGTTCCTAAAAACGCTGCTGCACTGCTGGTGTTGGCACATGGGGCAGGAGCGGGAATGGCGCACATTTTTATGGAAACTATGGCCATGGAGTTGGCTTCGGTTGGCATAGCCACCCTTCGTTATAACTTTCCTTATATGGAAAAGGGAAGTAAGCGCCCCGATCCACCTGCTGTTGCTGAAAAAACGGTTGCCATGGTGTTGGAATATGCTCACCAAACCTATCCAAAGCTGCCTTTGTTTGCAGGCGGTAAATCCTTCGGGGGAAGAATGACTTCTCAACGAGTAGCAAAAGAATGTCCAGCGTTTTTAAATGGTATTGTGTTCTTTGGATTTCCACTTCACGCCATTGGAAATCCTGGTATCGAGCGGGCAGGTCACCTGAAGGATGTAAAGGTGCCTATGCTTTTTTTGCAGGGAAGTAAAGACAAACTGGCTGACATTGAGTTGATGAAAAATGTAGTAAAGAAACTGAAGCATTCTCAACTTGTTCAGTTTGATGGAGCTGATCATTCATTTAAAGTATCCAAGCAAGACATCTTACCCGATTTGGCAGCATCGGCAGCAGCCTGGATGAAGAAAGGTGCTTCTCTGTAAAGACTAACCTTATAATGCGTTTAGTAAATGTTTTTCCTTAATGTAAATCCTTTACTGCTGTACCTGTGATCTTCACTTTTCCTCCAAAAGGCAATGCAGCAGCCTGATAGATGGTTCTGGCAGGTCTTTTGTTCTCCGGAAATAATGCCATGTATAATTGATTGATTGGCGCAAGATCTTTTAAGTCGTTGAAAGCAATATCAATAAACACAATATCCTCTTTTTCAAAGCCAGCATTTTTGATGGCAGCAAAGAAATTGGCAAACGCCAGTTTACCTTCTTCTTCGATGGTTCCTGCTACATACGCACCCTCTTTATTTACAGACAATTGCCCACTAACAAAGCACATGTTATTTACCACTACAGCGTGACTGATCGGATTGGACCAATTGGGGAGCCCTTCTCCTTTAGTAATGTATTTTTTAGCACTCATAGATTAGATGATATAAAATCAGTCTAGAGAAATGCTTGCATGATGTTTCCAACAGCCAGACCTAGGTAATTTCCAACCGCATAACCCAGTAACCCCACGGCAATTCCTGGCAAAATCTTATCCGTATATCCTCTGGCACTGGCCAACGCCAGCGCGCTGGAAGATCCTCCAACGTTGGCTTGTGAGGCTACCGCAAGGGTACCTGCGTCAATGCGCAGGAGGTAGCCCACACCAAACAGAAAGATACCGTGAATGGCGATAGTACCCATGGCAAAGTAAAATACTGCGGGACCTACCGCTACAATATTGGCTACTACTGATTTGGCGCCATTACTGGCAAGAAAAAGTAACAACAGATAATTGCCCAACATGGCACCACCAGCAATATTTTTTATGTAGGGAATTTGAGCAGTGAGCAACACAAAAGTGGTCAACCATAAAATTTCGGGGAGAAACGGTAACAGGCGACCCAATGCTTCCGATATCCAGATGGTACCAAATACAACGGTGACCAAAACGGCAACATGTATGATCTTCATTGATCCATCGCTACGGTACAATGATTTTTCTATCGTATAACTGTTGTCTTTAGGCATGGGAGTATCTGCACTTATTTCATCTGAGCTATTTCTTGTCAACAAAACAGGAGCCGCAAGACAAACTACCAGCCAAATGGCGGTGATGATCACGTCCGCAGCAATGCCTGCAGTAAATAAATCAGAACTGGTATTAAATGCCCTACCCAATGCTGCAAAATTCATTCCGCCTCCAACGTATGTGCCAGTAAATTGTCCCGCCAGTTTGTAGGCTTCATTGCCAATTTGATTCGCTAAAATCATGCTCATGGTCATGGCGCCAAGGGCAGAGCCTACAGCACCTAGCAAGAATGCCTTCAACATGGTGGGGCCTGCTGCTTTGATGGACTTAATGTCAACACTAAGGAGAATAAGCACAATAGATGCACTTACTCCCTGTGTCATGAGAAAATCGTAGGCAACAGAATCACCCGGCAGGAAACCTGAATTGGATAAGGCAATACCGATAAGAATGGCGATGGCGCCTGCACCCAGTTTCTTAAAAGTCTTAAACCGTTTTTCCAACCAAAGCGATACGATCACTGAGAAGGCCAGCACAAAGAAAATAGCAACCGTATTTGTAACCATAGTACAGTAGGATCAGTTGATGCAAAAGGATAAATTGATAAAAATTATGGCATTATCAAAGCACAATATGTTAAGCAATGGATGTAATTCAGGAACTAAGGAAAAAGATCTCGGCTGAAAATCTTTGGAGCAGGGATTTTAAGATCAAAAGAAACGAATACCTGCTGCGAGAAGGGGAGATAGAAAAGTATATTTATTTTATTGAAGAGGGGTCAATTCGTGCGTACGTAAGCAATGAGGAAGAAGAATACATTATTCGGTTTGGATACAAGAACTCCATCATTACTGCATTGGATTCCTTTTTTTCGGGCAAGCCTTCAAGGCTCAATCTGCAGGCTATAAAGCAGTGTAGGATTCGGGCGGTTAGAAAAGAGGATTTCAACGCGCTCATTCAAAAGAGTCCTGAAAATACCAGGCTTTACCAGTTTGTATTGGAACAATTGATTGTTCAACAAATGGAACGCGAAATGGACATTCTAACGGTGCTGCCGGTTGATCGGTACAAAAGGGTTCAGGAAAGAAGCCCTCATTTATTTCAGGAGATACCCAACAAACATATTGCTTCCTATTTGAGAATGACCCCTGAGACATTGAGCAGATTGAAGAAATCTTGATTTCAATCAATGGATATTTATAGGGGGCGATCCATTTTTGTATAAAAAAACAATGATGACACGCAGCGAACTAATTAATGATTTGAAGCACCGTACAGAGGCGATAATCAAGGAGATAACTCCTTTCAAGGCACTTTCTGAAGAAGTGCTCAACCATAGAAATTCACCCTCCAGTTGGAGTATTTTGGAGTGTCTGGAGCACCTGAATTTCTATGGTGACTTCTATTTGCCTGAAATTGATGCGAGAATTAAGCAATCACAAACTACTGTAAATGAGGAGTTTAACACCGGTTGGCTGGGTAATTACTTTGCCGTAAGTATGCTACCCGGTGAAAATGGAAAACTCAACAAAATGAAAACCTTTAAGGTGATGAACCCTATTCATAAGAAGTTGTCGGTGAATACCATTGACAAATTTTTGGCCCAGCAGCAGCAAATGCTAGAGTTGCTGGAGAGGGCAAAAAGGATGGATCTGGGAAAGGTAAAAACTTCCATCAGCATCAGTAAATGGATCAAACTCAAATTAGGCGATACCCTGCGTGTAGTGGTTTACCACAACCAACGCCACGTAAAGCAAGCTGCCAATGTGTTAAAGGCTTTACAGCCTCAATAACATTTTTTATGATTGGAGAGATTATTTCATTTGAATTTGCGTTATTGGTACTGATAGTTGTCGCTATCGGCATTTTGTTTAACGTTCTGAATTTACTTGAACAACAACAGCATGCTTATGTTCCACTAAAAGAAAGGAGGTACCATGTCTAGTCCCAAGAAAATTTTATCAAATTCTATTACACTAATTTCCACAGGTGTGGAGAGCTGAGAAGTAGATTTGTGCCTCGTGACATTTTAGTGTATTGATAAAATTGAATGAGGATTTTAAAACCTGATGGTTTTAATACCCGACCAGTATCTAGGTCGGGTATTTTTTTTAGAAGATATTGATGTGATAGACATCACTTTCATTGCGACTGATATTACGGATTTCAAATCCACCTGGCTGGGTAATTTCTTCTATCAGATCAAATTGAGTGCACGACTTAGGGAGTGATCCGAAAATCAACAGAAAATTATGTGTGCATCCTTTTGGCACCAGTGACCATTGGGGGGCAATCGTAATATTTTCTGCATGCAACAACTGAGTTTTGGCACTGGAGTGATGGTCGATTAAATAAGTCGTTCTCCAAATTCTTACCAGCAGATCATCACCCGGGTTTGCACACTTGCAATGCACATAAATACATCCTTCCTCCAGCGTACTTGGCATTATTGAAGCCAATAATTCGGTGTCCACCTCCGGTTTAACTTTTGCCGGGGCTTCTTTCGTTGGATTGGTTTTATCAACAAGCACGGTATTAGTCTTACACTTTTTTAGGAGGGAGATCAAATGCTTTTGATTCGTGATCGAAGTTGCCTTTGTGTGAACCATCACAGAATGGTTTGTTATTGGACCTTCCACAGCGACACAAAGATAATACAGTTCTGCCTTGAAGTCCATAGGCGTTTCCCTGCATGTCCACTATTTCAAAATCGCCTTCTAATTTGAGGGAGCCGTTGCTGTTTACTGTTATTTTGGTTGCCATAGTTATGTTTAAATTGCTAATTGGTTACAAATAGAGTGCTGTCAATGCCTGGAATTACCTTCAGGGCATTTTTATAATAGATTTTTTGCAATACCGTGTCCGGCAAATCCAATCCGTACATTTTCCAGTGTGCGTGTCGTTTTCGATAATAATCAAAATATTCATCAGCTGTTTCAAGCACACGAAAATAGGTATAGTATTCCTCTTTTTTATAGGTGTCTTTTCCCATCATCACGCGGTCCTGATATTTTATCAGCCAGCTACGTGCGGTGCGAGGTTGTCTTCCCAGTTCTGCAATTACTGCACCGATCTCAGTGTACATGTTGGGAAGCTCATCCATTAGTTTACCTAATTGTTCAAGATCGTTGCCATACCATCCAAGATGGGCGTTGATAAATTTTGTATTCGGGTGTCTGCGAAACACATTGTGCTGTTCATTCATCACTTCATCAAAAGAAGGATTCTTGGCTGGATCCTTGTATCGACTTGGATATTGTTTCAACTCCAGCCAGCGCTCATTGTATTTATCTTTGGGGCTCCAAAAGGCGTTGGGTTCTCCCGTATGGATCAAAACAGGGATACCGAGCTCGCCACACTTGGCCCATATCGGGTCAAGACGGGGGTCATCTACAGCAATTCGATTGCCTTCATTGTCTTTCTCAGTTAACCCGAGGTTTTTATAGACTTTTAGTCCGTTGATACCCAGCTTCCTGGCTTCCTCCATTAATTGTAATGTATTGTCAGGCCATCCTTCATCATCCAGTTCTTCAAAATTGATATTGAGAAATAGGATAAACCTACTGCTGTACTTCTCGTTTACATTATCCAATGCCCATTCCAGGTATTTGCCTCTGAATCCGCTGAGGTTTACCATTACCTTCATGTTCAGCTCATCCATCTCAGCTACCAGTTTATCCAGGTTTTGAATGGGCATGGTAAATTGATGGTTGTGTACATCGATGAACGGATACTTCGCTTGGGTAGGTTTATGCTCAGGTACCTTTAAGGTGGAGACAGGGGAGTACTCTTCCACATCCATTACATTTGATCTGTATTGGATTTTACCTATGATCCAGTAAGTAAGCCCTAAAAAAAGAAGAAACAGTGGAAACGCAATCCACCATTTCTTTTTTAAAAATGTAAGCACAAGTTATTATTGAATGGTAATGGGAACACTTACTTTGGTTTTGTCCCAAATGAAATTCATTTTGGCACCAATAGAATCACTATCAAAGGTGATGGTGAATTGTTCTGTTTCAGAAGCACTTTGTACGGGCACCTTCACTTTCACTACATCCAAATCATAATCTGGTTCGCTAACACCAAAGAATACACCCAATTCGTTGTTCAAGGATACTTCCCATTGGTTGGCTCCCGGTACGGCATACATGCGATAGGTACCTGCATCAACTGGTGCACCTGCAAAATTGACTGCCTGGCTGAAGGTGACTTCCGTGGCTGCATTGGCTCCCAATCTCCAGTATTTGCCATAGGGCACCAATGCCTCCTGACTTTCTTCACCAAAGATGAGTCTTCCTTTTTTGTAAGGTCTGCTATAGGTTACTTTCATTTTCAGATCACCATGATTTCCTTCAACTGTATCAGGTGGGCTGGCAGGTGCAGCGATAAAGAGGCCGTAGATGGTCCATCCTACAAATATGATGATGATGGCACCAACGCCAATAAATATTTTTCTTTTCATAAGTGAAATTGTTAAGATTGATAGGTATTAGAGCCACTAAGATACGGATATTATTGCAACAATGGAGAGTGAAAGCAATCAGTCGTGTAAAAGAATTCCATTGTTAATTCGATGAACTTGGATTAATTTAGAAAGCATTAACTCCATCATTATGAAGAACATTCCCACTTATTTGATTTTCCTTATTTTATTTTTCTTCCAATTGCATGTGTCGGTTGCTCAAACCTTCGCTTTGGAAGACATCAAGACCTATCCTTTTCCAACAGCGCTAACAACAGCCCCTCTAGGCAACAAGATCGCATGGGCTTTTGATGAGCAGGGTAAACGGAATATTTATGTGGCAGACGGTCCTGAATTTGAGGCCCGAAAACTCACCAACTATACCAAAGACGATGGCCAGGAGCTAACTGGCGTTTCCATTGCTGCAGACGGAAAGTGGGTTGTTTATGTGAGGGGCGGAGATCACGGCTCTAACTGGGGAGACCTCGAACCTGTTAACCCAGCATTTGATCCGATGCCCAACAAAGTAAGTGTTTGGGCAATTCCTTTTGCTGGTGGTGAACCTAAATTGTATGGAGAGGGAGATGCACCACTTATCTCTCCGAAAAGCGACAAAGTAGTATATCTCTACAAAGGGCAAGTATGGATCACTTCAATTGATGGTAGTGACAAGCCTTCCAGTTTGTTTACCACACGAGGTTCAGTAGGATCACTGCAATGGTCACCAGACGGTAGCAAGCTAGCCTTTGTTGCCGACAGAGATGATCATGAGCTAATAGGTATTTATTCTTTTAATAATAATACCATCAGTTGGATGGCGCCTTCTTTTTCTAAAGACAGTTCACCACGTTGGTCACGTGATGGAAGCAAAATTGCTTTTGTAAGAACACCGGGTGATGGAGGTATTCCCAAACCGTTGTTGACCAGACAGCACCGGCCCTGGTCGATATGGGTAGGCGATGTAGCTTCTGGTGTGGCGAAACAAATATGGGAATCGCCCAAAACATTGGCAGGATCACGCCCTACAACACATGGAGGCACCAATTTACATTGGGGTGCAGGCGACCGCATTGCCTTCCTGGCTTATCACGATGGATGGCCCCATTTGTATTCCATTTCTTCCAATGGTGGTCAACCCACCCAGCTAACAAAAGGAAATTTCATGTGTGAATACATCAGCATAACTACAGATGGAAAATGGTTGATGGCTAGCGCCAATACAGGAACGAGCCCATTGGATATTGATCGGAGACATATCATTAGAGTGCCTATTGATAAACCACAGATGGAAGTGCTGACACCTGGAGACGGTTTAGAGTGGGCACCTCATGCAACAGGAGATGGATCGAATATCGTTTTGATCAGCGCTACAGCACAGCGCCCCCCTTTGCCAGCGGTTATGAAATTTAGCAAAGGCACTCCACAACTTATTGCACAGAAAAATATACCTCAGCAATTTCCTCAGAACAGTTTGATCGTGCCCAAACAAATTACATTTCAATCCCCGGATGGTTTCACCATTCATGGTCAGTTGTTTGAACCCAAAGGTGGCAGTGCCAAAAAGCCCGCATTAATTTATGTGCACGGTGGACCACCTCGCCAGATGCTATTGGGATGGCACTATTCTGATTATTATTCCAATGCTTATAGCATCAATCAATACCTGGCCAATCTTGGTTTTGTGGTAATTACTGTCAACTACCGATTGGGTATTGGTTATGGTTATGAATTTCATCAACCAGAAAAAGCAGGAAGTGCCGGGGCCTCAGAATACATTGATGTAAAGGCTGCCGGTGAATGGCTGGCTAAGCAATCCAATGTAGATTCTAACCGAATTGGAATTTATGGCGGTTCGTATGGAGGATTCCTCACTGCCATGGCATTGGGCAGAGATTCTAAGTTGTTTGCAGCGGGCGTGGACATTCATGGGGTTCATGATCGCACGGTAAGAAGAACACGCAACATGCTTATGCCCGACAGCTATGAGCGTGCACCCGATGCCGAAGAGGCATTGAAAGTAGCGTGGGAATCATCACCCGTGTCGTCTGTTCCTACCTGGACCTCTCCGGTGCTCATCATTCATGCAGATGACGATCGCAATGTGCGTGTTTCTGAAAGCACGGATTTGGTGCAGCGACTGCAAGAAAAAGGGGTGCCCATGGAAACGTTGATGATTGTAGATGATACGCACCATTGGATGAAGTGGTCCAATGCAGTGAAAGTAGGAAATGCAACAGCCGATTTTTTTAAGAGACAATTCATGAAGAAGTGATAATGAATAAATTCATTTTGCTATTCACTGTTCTGTGTTTTTTAAATGCTTGTGCTAAAAAAGAACCAGCAAAAGAAGTGACCATTTCTTTAGATGAAATTTCAATACGTTATGCAAGGGATCTATCCAACAAGGCCATTGCAGAAAAAGACACCATGGCCATTGATAAGGTATGGATGGATAATTTTTTTATCCTTTCTTCCGGAGATGAAATGGTTGAGGGCAAGGCAAAGAACAGGAAACTATTTGTGGATACTTTTCAATCAAGACCAGATGCAGTCTATGTACGCACACCAGATCAGATCCATGTATATAATGCATGGAACATGGCTTCAGAAATGGGTACATGGGAGGGAAGCTGGACAGGAAGTGAAGGTAAGGTTGAAGTTGGTGGAACGTATTACGCCAAGTGGCACAAAGTAAAAAGTCAGTGGCTGTTGCGTGCTGAAATTTTCACAGCTACCTATTGTCGTGGAGGCTCATTTTGCGCTTCACAACCTATAAACAATCAACGATGAAGGAAGAGTCGCACTGGAACAAAATTGCGGATAAGTATGAGGAGGAAGTCTTAAACGCTTTTGAGTCCGACAAGGAAAAAAAGCTGGCAAGGTATTTTAGGAAGCACGCCAATAAAAAACACACTGCCATAGATTTTGGCTGTGGCATTGGCAATGGCTTTCATTACTTGTCACCCAATTTTAAATCGGTGCTGGCACTGGATATATCGCAAAAGTGCATTGACATTGCGAAAGAAAAACCGTTTACCAACATCACCTTCGAAAGAATGGATTTGACAGATCCAAACTTAAAGCTTGAGCCGGTTGATTTCGTGCTGTGTAGCAATGTTGCCATTTTTGCGGAAGTTGAAAAAAACTATGACATCCTTAGGAACGTCAGGAATAGTTTGAAGAAAAATGGAAATGCAGTATTTGTAGTGCCTTCTCTTGAGTCCATCTTATTTTATGCGTGGCGATTAGTGGATTGGTACAAAAGGGAAGGGGTGGGGTTGAGTGAGATTCCCAAATCTGAGCTCGACTACTTCAGTGATGACAAGCGCGATATCATTCAAGGGATAGCAACAATTGACGGAAGGCGTACCAAACATTATACGCATTCAGAGATTCAAGTCATCTTTGAAGAAACAGGGCTGGAGATTATGGATATCGTACGACTTGAATACGACTGGAAAACAGAATTCAACAAACCTCCCAAATGGATGAAAGCACCCTATCCATGGGATTGGATGATTGAATGTAAAAGACCATAAACAGGTTGACTATTGCTGCAGAATCGTAAACTCGGTTCTTCTGTTTAATCTTCTTCCTTCCTGAGAGTCGTTGGGTGCTACAGGACGACCTTCCCCATAGCCTACTGCCTTGATCCTCTTTGAATCAATACCCAGTTTTTCGAGGTATGATTTTACTGCATTGGCCCTGCGCTGGCTCAGCAACTGATTGTAATCATCAGGTCCCAGCGAATCGGTATGACCTCCAATCTCTACCAGCATGTTAGGAGACCTTTCCATCATATTGATGAAATCCTGAATCCCATTGAATGACAAAGGTTCATCACTGTCGTGCGCAAAGTAAATGTCTATCAACGTGGGTACGTTGGTAGGAAGTTTTTGTAAACGAATCGTATCATTGAATGTCATCACTGTTGAAGTGATGCCACCCAGATAGATAGAAGTTGTTTGTGGTGCATATCCAATACTGTTGATTTCCATTTTGTACACCACAGGTGTTTGGCTGTCATTTTTTAGCGTTGCCGTGTAGGTTCCCTTTTCAGGATTCTCCATCACATAGTTAGTACCATCTGAACTTCTTAAAAATATTTGCGCATTAATCAGCTCCCTGTTGAGTGCATCCTGAACGGCAATGGCTACTCTTGCCTCACTGTTTGCTTTTTCATCTTGGTCAGGGGCATTCGTCTTTGTGGTGGCTGCAACAGTGTTGGAGGTTTTAAGGGAGGCACTTTCGGCAAACAGATCGGCATAATTATCCTGTTTGATTTGGATAGGCTTCCAGTTTTTCATGTTTACTTTGTAGATATCCTGTTCTCCAATATTTTCCTTTCTCACGGATGAGATGTAAGCGATGGTTTCATCGGCATTGAGTACAAAGTAGATGTCGTTTTCTGGTGAATTGATAGGGTAGCCAAGGTTAACAGGTATGTCCCATGTACCGGTGACGGTATCGAGTCGGGATCGATACAAATCCATATCGCCCATGCCCGCATGACCATTAGAGCTAAAGTAGAGGTGTTTTCCATTGGCCGAGATAAACACTCCGTCCTCATCCATTTCTGTATTGATCAGTGGACCCAGATTTTTGATATTTTCCCATCTACCTCCACGGCCTAACTGTGCACTGTAAATATCGGTACCTCCGTAGCCTCCAGGGCGATTGCTGGTAAAGAATACTGTTTTGTTGTCGCTGGATAGTGAGGCAGAGTTTTCAAGGTATTCGGAGTTGAGCCCTTCCATCGGTTTGGGTGCTGACCATTCGAATGTTTTTCCTTTTCGCGAAACAAACAAATCACCACCGTTGCTATCGTGGTAGAGAATCATCTCCTGTCCATCTGGTGAAATGGCTACGCTGGAGTTGTGGTAGTTGGTGTTGAGGGGTCCACGCATGTTTTTGGATTCCTGCCATTCTCCATTTACCAGTTCGGTATAATAGATATCTTCATAGTAGACAAGGTCAGCTGCAACTGTGGCATTGAAATTACCCTCAGGCCTGCGTGAGGTAAACACCAGTAGATTTTCTTTGGCATTGATAGTGGGAGCATAATCCGGATATTCTGAGTTTATTTTATCGCTAAGGTGCGTGATGTCCACGTCCACTGGATTTTCCACATAGATAACCGCATTTCTACACTCAAATATTCTCCGATTGACTTCATTGATTTTATTGGATTTTTCCAGTCGCAAGGATCTCGCCAATATCCTGTTGTAGCGATCATAGAAAAGAATGGCACTATCAAACTTATAATTATGATGGTAGGCCTGGCCCAGAAAATAAAGCAAATCTTCATTTACTTCAGGATCCAATTCCCATGCTTTTCTGAAATAGGGAAGCGACCTCTCCTTATTAACAGTGAGCATGATGGACTGACCTGCCATAAAATGTGCTTTGGCACTTTTAGGATTCATTTGTGTGGACAAAACAAAGAGTTCCTTGGCCTGAGCGCGGTGGGTATAATCAAAGACTTCCATTCCGAGGTTATAATATTCCTCAGAAAGCGCCAGTGAATCAGTTTGTGCAGAAGTGTTAAAAACTATCGATAACAGAGCCAGAACTCCAATAAAATGCCTTGTAAAAGCCGCCATAGAACTAATTTTTACCAAATTTAGCAGAATATCGGGTTTTTGAATCGATTGAGGCAAAGAAGGTGCAAATGCGGGCTTCTCAGACCATAAAATAGGTGTCGGGTTAACTATTCTTTTAGTTTTGTAATTGTCGGCTGATCAACATAATTAACAGGATAACAGCCATATCTTGAAACCTGAAATTCATTCCCTCAATGGTAGAGCCCCCTTATGTACATCGTGATGTTAACTGGTGCGACTTTAACGCCAGGGTTTTGTCTGAAGCCAAAGACAACTCGGTGCCTTTGCTGGATAGGATCAAATTCATGGCTATTTTTTCTTCCAACCTGGACGAATTTTTCAGGATAAAAGTAGCGGCTCTCCGTAAACTGAATGAGCTTAAAGCACCTAAAGCCACCAAATGGCTGGGCTACAGCCCCAAGGAAGTATTGCAGGAGATTCACACAAAGGTTAACCAGCAGCAGAACGAGTTTGGGCGTATTTGGTCCGAAGAGATTTTACCCTCTTTAATGGAGCACAAGATCCATGTCTATCAAACAGAAAAGGTATTACCCTATCACTTACCTGAGATCATTAATTATTTCAGAGTACAGGTACAGGGCTACCTTCATCTGCTGATTAAAAGACATGACAAAGGGGTAACGCTGAAGAACAGGGGAATATACCTTGTGGTGCCTCTAATTCGGGAGAGTGACAAAAAGGAATTACTGGGTTATGTGAATATTCCTACAAAACAGTTAAATCGATTTATTGAACTGACTCCTGTAGATGGGATTAGTTATGTGATCAGCCTCGATGATATCATGCGTATCAACCTTTCGTCTCTGTTTAGTGGATACAAGGTGATAGGCAAAGCGTATAGCATAAAGCTCAACAGAGATGAAGATTACGAAATAGAGGATGAGTTCACAGGAAACCTGGTAGATAAAATCACGGAGAAGATCAATAAGCGAATGGAAGGTGATCCTGTTCGGTTTCTTTATGATGGCAATATACCTAAGGCACTCCTGACACGAATTAAAAGTTGCTGCAGTATTCCAGATTCGGGGATAGTTGTTGGAGGCCGATATCATAACCTCAATGATTTCTTTCAACTGACAGAATTGCTGAGTAAGAAACTGGTAGGAGAGCGACTTGGTCCGATGCCACACCTTGAATTGGAGAGATCATCCTCCGTGCTAAAAGCCATAGAAGATCGTGACTATATGTTGCACTTTCCATATCATCGATATGACTACGTGCTTCGTTTTTTTAATGAAGCAGCCATAGACCCAACTGTAAAAGAGATCAAGGTGACCCTCTACCGCATTTCAAAAAAGTCGCAGATTGCTCAGGCATTAATAAGTGCAGCTCAAAATGGTAAAAGGGTGACTGTGTTTGTTGAGGTGAAGGCGCGCTACGATGAACTCAATAATCTGCAATGGGCAAAGGAAATGTCGAAAGCAGGGGTAACTATCATATATAGTTTGCCGGGGGTAAAGGTACACGCCAAAGTAGCACTTGTAGTGAAACAAAAGGATGGGAAAAAAATCAGGTATGCTTATCTGGCCACAGGCAACTTTAATGAGAAGACGGCTTTGGTGTATGCCGATCATGGGCTGCTAACTACCCACACTGCAATTACCAAAGAACTGGAAGGTCTGTTTGGATATTTAAAGAACAACTCAAGGAAGGTAAAATTCAAACATTTACTTGTTGCAGGATTTAATATGAAACAACGACTGTTGGCCTTAATTGATAATGAGATCGCATCTAAAAGAAAAGGCAAAGAAGCATTTGTTATCATTAAGGTAAATGGCATGGATGAAAGGGAAATGATTGAAAAATTGTACGAAGCATCAAATGCCGGAGTAAGAATTCAATTGATCGTAAGAGCCGGTTGCTCATTGGTTCCGGGTGTTAAGGGATTTAGCGAGCATATAAGTGCACATCGCCTTGTAGACATGTGCCTGGAACATGCCCGCGTTTATTGGTTTTGCAATGGTGGAGAAGACCAGATTTACTTGTCTTCAGCGGATTGGATGAACCGCAATCTAAACAGAAGAATTGAAGTAGGATTTCCTGTTCTTGAAAAGGAGCTAAAAGAAGAGATAAAAAAGGTAGTCAGGATTCAACTAAATGACAATATCAAATTGACACCCATTGCTACAGAGTTGCATCCTACTAAATCAAATGATACTGTATCCTCCAGAGCACAATTGGCCATTCATCAATGGATAGTTGAGAAGGAACAGCAACTAGCAATGGTACATAATTAAATTAACATGAAACGACTAAAAGCAGCTTTCACCAACAAAGAAGGTCAGGCACTTTCTGCCAAACTTGAACTTCCAGCCAATGGTCAACCTCATAACTATGCTGTATTCGCGCATTGCTTTACCTGCAGTAAAAACCTGAATGCCATACGCAATGTGGTGAACAACATGACCGAAGCTGGATTTGGTGTTCTTAGTTTTGATTTCACCGGGTTGGGTGACAGTCAGGGCGACTTTGCTGACACTAATTTTTCTTCCAACGTGGATGACATCGTGGCGGCAGCGGATTTTCTAAAAGAGAATTATCAGGCTCCTTCACTTCTTATTGGACATTCTTTGGGAGGCGCAGCAGTGTTGTTTGCTGCGGACAAAATTAAAAGTGTAAGGGCTGTAGCCACCATTGGAGCTCCTTCCAACCCTGAGCATGTTCAACATCTGATCGCATCTGATATTGAATCCATAGAAAAAAATGGTGTGGCAGAAGTGAATATTGGTGGACGCAGTTTCACCATTAAAAAACAATTTGTTGATGATCTTAAAAAGCACACACTCGCAGCATTGTTGAAGTCCATGCGCAAGTCGCTGCTCATATTGCACTCTCCGCAGGATACTACCGTGGGAATTGAAAATGCGGCCGCCATCTACACAGCAGCCCATCATCCCAAAAGTTTTATCTCATTGGATGGCGCAGATCATTTGATGGGCAACAAGCTGGATTCTTTGTATGCTGGTAAAATGATTGCCTCCTGGGCCGAACGCTATTTGCATATCGGGGAAACAGATAAGTTACTTACCGATGCCCAAACAGTAGTGAGTATAAAGGACAAGACCAATAAGTTTCTGACTCAAATTCAGTCCGGGAAACATTCGCTGCTGGCAGATGAACCTGCAGATGTAGGTGGGGAGGACCTTGGACCATCACCTTATCAGCTGCTTACCTCCGCGTTGGGTGCATGTACTGCTATGACCATGCGCATGTATGCTGACCGAAAAGGTTGGGAGATTAATGAAATCAAGGTGCATCTCAACCATGAAAAGAAACACAGTGAAGATTGTGCAGACTGTGAAAAGCCTACCAGTAAGATTGATCACTTTGAACGGATTATAGAAATTGACAGCCAGCTGGACGAAACTCAACGTCAACGGTTGCTGGAGATTGCCAACAAGTGTCCGGTACACCGGACTTTGGAAGGTGAGGTGAAGGTGGAGACAAAACTGGTTTGATTTTTAAATTGACCTTTGACTTCTCTGGCAGCTATACGCCTCCGTGGTCAATTATCAACTGTAAAGACGCAGAGAAGTTAAAGGTCAATTGATTACTAAAATCCCCCGGGTAGAATAATGGATCCAATGAACAAATTGTCCAACCCACGCCAGTAGGCGCGAAAGGTTGGATCATTGGCAAACAAGATCAAATGTCCATCACCATGTGGAATGTCTGCCAGGTACATTTTTCCCGCCAGATCCTTTTGTGTGTTTTCCCAAAGGTGTCCCGAGATGTGACCGTCAGGAGCAAATGAAATCACATTGGTTCCTCTCTTGCTGGGAGTGAAATGATAGTTGCCACGGAATTGAACGCCAATTTGTGACTTCATACCCAGTCCAAGATAATAATCGTTGTTGACGTTGGCTTTGAACATTGACCCTGGAATATTTTCAATGGGATTACCGGTGTCATTGTTTTGCTTGGTTACCAGTTCAACGTCTGAAAGCCCTACATCTTTCCGTGTGGTAAATGCTGCACCACCTTGTAGTCCGATGAAAGTTCCGCCATTTTTAATCCAGGTACTCAATGCTTCTACACCTTCCTTTCCCAGTAGTTTTTCATATCCAGCAGGGTTGCCATCAGGAAATAGGATCACATTATAGTCATACAGATTTACATCATTGAACATGTTGGTACGCACCGCGGTGAATTCAATTCCAAATCGTTGTGTCAGCACACTGTAAACACAGCCAAAGGTAACTGCTTGTGTTGGCTCCTGAGTCATTACCATGATGCGAGGCTTTTCCAGGTTGATCACATATTTGGATCCCAGCGTTATTCCATTATCTCCCCATGCAGTGTTAAGTGCCTGTACTTCCGTTCCATATTCCTTCGCCATCTTTTCAATGGTCTCATGAAGTGTATCCGGATTTCTGTTGACCCTTACCAGGTAGGTTCCCTTGTCGAGGTTGATTCCATTAACTTGTGTGGGCAAAAGTGTAATGGCTACTTTGAAGTCAGCTTGAAGCAGTTTGGCTGCCAGACGTGTACCTGCATTTTGACTTTGACTGAAAGCGTAGGCGTAGTTGGCTTTTCCTCCGTTGACCTTACCTGATTTTGTTACTTCCGTTACCTTTTCCATGTTGGAAACCGAGATTTCATCTTCAGTGAAAGAGGCTTCTACGCCATACTGCACGGGCAACGCCCAGGAAGTGACATCATAAAATCCATGACCTTCTTTTTTGGTGTCAAGACCTAATTTACTGTCGCGCAATCTTCTGGCTTCTACTTCTCGCAGAAAGGCATCTTCCATCTTTGTGTCCGCTTCGAAGAGCGTTTTAAGAAAACGCTTTTTGGGCTGTCGCATGGGAATGACATAACTACCAGTCGGAAATGTTTTGGCTTTGAAATTTCTGTCAAAATAGGTTTGTGATTTTTTAGCAGATACTGGTGATTTTGTTTTGTAAACCTCTATGTGATGTTTCAACAGCAAATCAATTAGATCTTTGGTCCGTCCATCATCATTTTGTTCATGAATAATGTAGGTTTTGTATGGTTCAGACGAAGCCTCGTCCATTCCACTTTTGAAAAAATTATAAAAATCCATAAGGATACCCTTTCTGTTATCGGCCAATACCTCCAGAGTTGCGATGTCTGCTGTAAAATGTTTGTGAATGGCATTGCGCAAAGTGGCGATTGACCCATCAGGTCTTCTCCATGCATATCCTTTTTTTCCTCCACCACTGGTTTCGTAGGTAGCAGCGATGGCACCATTGAAGGCAGGGTAGGAATCCCAGTAGCCGGGAAAGTACAGATCATAATTTTCTGCTTTTGCATAAGTCCAACCGTATTGATCAAAAGCTTTTGAAGTATTTCTGCCAATGGTGGTTGACCATTTGCGCAATGATTCCGGGTAATTGTTGTTCATTGGCAAAGCGAAAGGTCCCATATAAAATTCATTGGGTTCTCCGTGGTTGTCGATCCATACTTGTGGATTCCAGTGATGCAAAGCTTTGGAAGCCGCTTGTGTTTCAGGCTGTGTCAATGCGAAAGCATCCCGGTTGAGGTCAATTAAATAATGATTGCCATCCGAACTGATGAACCATTCTGCCTGATGTTCAGAGGCGTTGGGATCGGCTGTACCATTTCCTATTGTACTGGATTTCATCCATGACACGAAGGGTTGGTGGCTATCCGGATTAAGGGCAGGATTGATGATGACCACCATGTTGTTGATGATTTTCATCGTGAGCGGATCGGTGCCTGCAGTCAGCTGGTAGGCCACCTGAAGGCTGGCTTCAAAGGCAGAGGTCTCGTTGCCATCGGTGCCGTAATTCATCCATCCAATAGGCACAGTATTTTCAGCAATCTGGGTGGCTTGTGCCACTGAAGTAGTTCGAGGGTCCGTTAATTTTTGAATTGTACTTCTTATTCCTTCCAGCTTTTGAATGTTCTCGGGACTGCTAATGGCAATCAACCAAAGTTTTCTTCGCTCTATGGATTCCCCATACTGAATTACTTTCACCCTTTTGGATGACGCTTCCAGACGATGGATATAATCCACCATCTGCAGGTTATCGGTCAGGTAATCTCCAATTTCATAGCCCAAAACAGATTGGGGTGTAGGCACATTGGCATCATAAGTACCGTTGGGAAGCCATTGGTATTGGCCAAAGGAAAAAGAAGATGTTATTATCAGGAGGGGTAGTAATAGTTTTGTCATAGGTTCAGGGTTCAAAAAGGAAATTAGCCAAAGCTAATTTGTTTTGAAAGTGGAACTGGAGGGGCGGTAATAGGTTAAGAAGACAGGTGGACTTCAATAAGGCAAACCCAATGCGCGCTGTGATTTCATCGCTTTCAGGTACCATTCGTATTCATCCAAAAATCGCTTGCTGGACTTATTGATATAATCTTCTATGGGTTCACCCTCATCGGTAAAAGCTTGCCCTACTTTTGGAATGGGCTGCATAGTTGGAATACTGGGCGTGCCCAACTCAGCAAGTATCACACGTACATGTACCGCAGACCTCACTCCGCCAAACCTACCTGCAGAATAAGAAACAATGGCACTGGGTTTGAAAAAATATTCTTTTTGAAAATGATCGAGCATGTTCTTTAAGGCAGGAGGGATGCTGTGATTGTATTCTCCGGTTACCACTACAAACCCATCGGCATCTCTCAGTTGTGATGCAATTTTCTCCATCATCTCCGGAGCATCGTTGTTTTTGAATTCCTTATACATTTTGTCCAGCAACGGCAGCGGTGATTCCAGTGCGTCTATAAAATGCACTTGATGGCCACGCTCTTTAAGTTGTTTTTCAAAGTAACGCGCTGCTTTGATTCCTTGTCGCTTGCTGCGTACTGATCCATAAAGTAAAGCGGTAGTCATAATTTTTGGTTTGGTGCATAATTGATCCTATAGAGTAAACAACTATACTTGCAATGAATTCCCCAAATCGTCATTAATTATGCAAATGGAGAGTATAGATTGGATACAGGTGGCTGGTCACACTGGCGCACTTTTGAGTAGCATCACTTTTGTGCCACAGGTATATAAAGTGTGGGTAAGCAAGAGCGTAAGGGATTTAAGCCTTGCCATGATGGTGATTGTGTTCACCTCAACTATTATTTGGCTGGTATATGGCATTGCATTAAACCTTTGGCCAGTAATCCTTGCCAATGGATTTATATGCCTACTCAGCATAATACTGATTTACTTCAAACTAACCTTCAAACAAGGTTAGACAGCATACACTCAAGCCGCTTTTCCAGAATTTATTCAATACGCTGTATTGGCCAGTGCTTAATTCTTAAATAAACTAAAGTTAGAATCTGTCACCGCCTTCTTGAAAGCCTCCCATTCATTGCTAAAGAAAGCATCTACCTCATCCATCACCGGCTTGATGTTTCTCTCTGTAACGGCCAACGCTCTTTTTTGTGTTTCAGTAACAGGGTAGGTGGTGTCCTGTAAAAATCTTCTGCTGGTCGACAATTGTTCTGTTACCAGATTAGGATCATCACTGAAGCCCTGAATGTCTTCTCTCGGATTAATCCTAAGTATCAGCTGATTGATTTTGGATTTCACAGAGTCAGCATTTTGCTTCAGGGAATTGTTGACTGCGCTCTTCTCCATTGATTTTAACTGGTTCAATATCAAGTCTGCTGTTTCTTTGGCGTCCTTCAACCGATCTGTTTTTGCGGTGGCGTTTTCTGCCAGTGCATTGAACTTATCAATCAACGCAGCTTTTTCTGTCATCTCACTTAGTGTCATGGAGATGTTGGGATCCAGCTTTACTTCTACTTGTGTTGAATCTTTGTAATTGTTGTAAGCGATCACCACTTTATAATTGCCGGGCGTTACGCTTCGGCCTCCTCGTTCGGCTGCATCAGGTTTGGGTTTGTTGCTGTCGGGCATGCGTGTTCCTTTCACATCCAACTCCCACCAGATGCGGTTAAAACCTTTCTTGGGTTGTTGTTTGAGGGTGCGTATCAATTGATTGTAATTGTCGTACACCATGATGGATGCTTTTGCTGAATCCTTTTCATTGGTAACTTTTTTCAAATCCTTGACGAAGTAGGTGAGCATGGCTCCGGGTTTTCTGTTCTCCCCTTCATACAATCCGTCCCCCGTACTGCGATAGCCACCGGCTTCTCCCTGATTGATCAGGTAGGCGGTGGGTGCTTCAATTACTTTTATGTTCTTTGTTAAGGTGGTAGTGTACCCACTCCTGGCCAACTCACGCAAAGGGCGGATGTCGTCCAAAATCCACACGGCCCTGCCGAATGTGCCCAGCACCAGGTCCGCCTCTCTCTCTTGTATCTGCATGTCCATAGTAGATACAGTAGGATATCCGCTGGTCCACTTGGTCCATGTTTTCGCATCATCGATTGACACATAAAGTCCGTATTCAGTGCCAAGGAACAACAGGTTGGGAACTACCGGATCCTGAATCATGGAAAGGGTATATCCATAAACGTTTTGATCTATGCGCGTCCAGGTTTTACCCATGTCTTTGGTGCGATACAAATACGGATTCCAGTCGTTTTGTCTGTAGTTGTTGATCACCACAAATGCTTCGTTGACATTGTAGGTGGAAGCTCTGATTTGAGCAATCCATGCATTTTTGGGTGCACCGGGCATCTTGCTTATCAAATTTGTCCAGGTTTGACCGCCATTGGTTGTCAATTGCACGTTGCCATCATCGGTGCCTACCCACATTACTCCTTTTTGCAACGGGCTTGGCGCAATGGATAATATGGTAGTATGATTTTCAGCACCACTGTTGTCTAAGGATAAACCTCCTGTGGTGGCCTGCTTTTGTTTTTCCTTGTCGTTGGTGGTCAGGTCCGGAGATATTTTTTCCCAGGTAGCTCCACGGTCGGTAGATTTCATTACGTATTGAGTGCCAACGTAAATAGTAGTTTTGTCGATGGGATCGATGGCAAGTGCTGCATTCCAGTTGAAGCGCAATTCTTCACCACTGGCAAGAAAAGGTTTGATGGATTGTCGACTGCCCGTTTTTAAATCGTAACGAGAGATATTTCCTCCCTGAGATAAACTATAACCATAACGGTCTTCGCTCATCGGGTCAGGGGCCACATCAAAACCATCGCCACCACCTACACGATCCCAGTGCATGTTGCGGATGCCGTACCTTCTCCATACCTGGCTGGGGCCGCGCCATGAGCCATTGTCTTGCAATCCACCGTACACATTGTAGGGCAGTTGATTGTCTACGTTGATGTGATAGAATTGTGCCAGCGGCATGTTCTCTACAAAGCTCCATGTCTTGCCGCGATCGCGGGAGATTACCGCGCCACCATCATTGCCACAGATGAGAAAGCTCGGATCCTGTGGGTGTACGTACCACGCATGGTTGTCTACGTGTACCAATCCCGGATCAATCAGCCGCTCAAAGGTTTTTCCTCCATCGTTGCTAACATCCACATAAGTGTGCAGGTTGTAGATTCTGTTTTCGTTTTGCGGATCCACGAAGAGGTCGGCATAATAGAAGGGACGACCACCAATGTTCTTGGTGGACACCAGGTTCCAGTGCTCTCCGCCATCTTCCGATTTATACAGGCCTGTTTTCTTGGCTTCCACCAACGCGTACACGATGTTGGGGCTGCTGGGGGCAATGGCCAAACCTATTCTTCCCAGATCACCTTTTGGCAATCCGTTTGTCTCTGTTTTCTTCTTCCATGTTTCTCCTGCATCATAAGAGATGTACAAACCTGATCCCGGCCCACCGGAGTTGAAATACCATGGCCACCTTCTGTGTTCCCACATGGCAGCAATAATTTTGTTGGGATTAGAGGGGTCAACCACCATGTCGCCTATACCGCTCTTTGCATCTACATACAAGGTCTTTCTCCAGGTTTTTCCTCCATCAGTGGTTTTGTAGACACCGCGATCCTGCTGCTCTCCCCACGGTGAACCGATGGCACCTACGTATACAATATCAGGATTGTCGCGGTGGATGATCACGCGGTGAATGTTTCTGGTGCCTTCCAGTCCCATGTGCATCCACGATTGGCCACCATCAATACTTTTGTAGATACCGTTACCGCTGTTGAGACTGTTGCGCGGATTGCCTTCTCCAGTGCCGATCCATATCTCTGCCGGATTCTTTTGATTGACGGCTACGGCTCCAACAGAAGCAGCCTTCTCATTTTCAAAGATGGGCTTAAAGCTGGTACCTCCATTTTCTGATTTCCACAACCCACCGGATGCCGTACCAATAAAGATAATGTCAGGATTGGTCTCTACCACATCGATGGCGGTGACGCGGCCACTCATACCAGCAGGGCCAATGTTGCGGGGTTTAATATCCTTGAACAAGGACATGTCCAGCTGCTGGGCAAACAGCGAACTTGTAACTAATAAACCTGCGAGAAGGGAGATAATGGTTCTAAACATAACGGTAGGATTTTAACGTACGCTAATTAGATAATTTTCGTCTGTAGCGCAAGGAAGAATATTATGGGAGGCGAGCCTGCTAGGACTTTAGCCAACGTTCGTATTGATAGCGCTTATTCGCCTGGTTGTCTTCTCGCTTGGTGGCTGCCAAATGGATGGCATCTCTTTGTTTTACCCGATAGCCCATCAGGTGCAGAAAGTCTTTGGCCATGAATCTGGCAATGCGCTTGTTTACCCAGAGTGTCTTTTTTTTGTCATCATGCCAGCTGAAGCCCGGCAGCAGGGCCAGCAGCGCATCCAGTCTTATTTTGCGCACGAGGGCTGAGGCTTTCAGATAAAAATATGGAATGTGCTTAATGATAAAATACCCGTCATTGCCCTGCGGTTGATACAAAGGCATAAAAATCTTACCTTTTTCTGGTGCGACCAACGGTTGATGGTTGGACAATGCGAGGAGCTGACCTTTGGAGATGGACTGAAAGCTCTTGAAGCCATTGTTCATGATGAAATGTTCACCATACCCGATTTCATGCCGATGTGTAATTTCATACACTTGTTTTTCTGGTTGTGTTTCAGTGAGGACATGGGTTGCTAAAGATTGGTACAGTGTCTTTGAAATCACTTCCGTGATCTGCAGTGATTTGTAGATGAAGGCCACATGCTTTTCAATCGAAGCAACTTCATCGTGTTGTCCAGCTTCAAAGCCAATGGAGACATATCCCATTTGATTGATGTAGCTGAGTATAGGGCCATCCAGGTATTCTTCGATACCCAGTATTACCGGTACGGAATAGCGGAGCGAAAACTTTCTGTTCAGCAACGTGTCGTTGATGGTAATAAAGGGGATGCTGTCGCTGGAGGTGGTGTGAAGATCGAAAAAATAAAAAGGTCCTTTGCTGGTGGAAGTAATCTTTTTCAGTATTTCCAAAATCATCGTCTGTTCCCGGTGTTCTGTGGAGTTGACAGCAACCCGTGAAATAAATCCTTTGCTCACGTACGCACGCGTCCAGATGCGGTTGAGGTCGTAGTCGATGTAGCGAACGCCTTTTTTTAACGCAGGTAAGTTACCTGCGATGGCGATGACTTTGCCTTTCAAAGAATGACCGTTGGCAGAGAGGGTGTCCATCACTTTTTTCAAAGCAAATACGCCAGAGGGTTCATTACCATGAATGCCCGCAAAAAAAATGAGCGTGGGGCCAGAACCATCACCCTTCAGTTCTCCGATAATTCTGTTTATCGTTATCGTTTGTGTTAATGCTTTGCTGAATACTTCTGTCATTGAAGGCGTGTAACTATGTCGTTGCGGGTAATGATGCCTACTAATTGGCCATGGCCAATCACGGGCAGACACCCTATTTTTTTGTTGAGCATGATCTCAGCGGCTTCTTCCACCATTAGATCCGGGTGGGTCGTAATCACTTCCCGAATCATGATGTCCTTTACCTCTGTTAATCCGTCCTTTTGACTATCGAAGTCCACTGCATTTTTGTGGGTGAGTATTCCTACCAGCCTTTTCTCCGAGTCGGTGACGGGCACATGATGGATGTTCTTCCACTTCATAATGTGAAACACCAGGTCGGCAAGATCATTAGGGTGCACCGTAAAGATGTGGGTCGACATGACTTCATGCACTTTCTTGTTGAAATGATCCGGGTACTTTGCTGGCGGTACTTTCAGTTCTTCCCATTCGTGTACGGGTTTTTGGTTTTGCTGATGGCCATGCATCACTTCGGTAAGCGCCTTCAGGGCATCGTCTTTTTTCAATTTCTTTTTAAGATTGCGATAGGCTTTTACCGTCCACGAAGCACCTGTGTTCCGGGTTGTTCTCAACTCAATGATTTGCAGGTAATGGCTGATGTCCTTTTCGTTTACTTTGGCTTTGCGCAACCCGGCATAGGCGAGGGGAAGCAATTCCTTTCGCACCAAATCAGCAGTGGATATAGATTGTCCCATCCACTGCAGCTGCGACTCTTTGCCACTGCGAGCTGCTTTATAGAAGTTTTCCTTCGCTTCCAAAAAATCCATGTGATCTTCTATGCGATCGTATTTCTCCGGACGACCCAGCATCAGTCCGATCCAGAATGCGAAGTTGGCAATTTCATCTTCTATGGAAGGTCCCGCGGGAAGGTAACGATTCTCTATTCTCAGGTGGGCCTTGTCCTTGTCGGTGCCATAGCAGGGACGGTTCCAGCGATAGACAGTGCCGTTGTGTACGCGCATGGCACGTAGTGTTGGGATTTTCCCATCGGCCAAATCCTGCAGGGCATCGTCATGGGCTTCGCCCATTAATAAGATACGATGACGGGCAATGTCGTCTTTAAAGATATTGACAATTGAATCACGCAACCACTCCGTACCAAATGCCACGCGGCCTTCCTGGTCGGACAGCAAGTAAGAAGCCTGCCGCGTGTCTACACTTTGCTGAAACAAGGCGATGCGTGTTTCACTCCACAGCTCGCGGCCCAGCAACATGGGGCTATTGGCACAAATGGAAAGCACAGGACCTGCAATGGCCTGCGCCCAATTGTAGCTGGCTACCATGTCATCGGGATCTACCTGCAAGTGCATTTGGAAGCTGGTGTTACAGGCTTCGAAGAGGATGGAGTCGTGAAGGACACTCAGCTCGTCCACTCCACGCAAGTGCAAATTGAAATCAGTACCCCGAAGGTTACACATGATTTCGTTGAGTTGATAATAGCGATCTATAGGGGTGAGGTATTTGAGGTCCAGCTCCTGTTTTCTGATGGTGGGCAATATGCCTGCCAATACAATCTGACTATCGTAGCGACTGGCTGCTGCCCGCGCTTTCTCCAGCAAAGCCGATAACTGTTGATGGCACTGCGTAAAACAATCACCTGTAACTTCCAGTGGATCCAGGTTGATTTCCAGGTTGTAACGGGCAAGCTCTGTGGTGAAGTGTGGATCGTTGATTTCTTTCAGTACTTCCAGCGCTGTGGTGGCCGGACTGAAATCAGGTTTTACAAGGCAGAACTCCTGTTCGGCACCCATGCGTGTAATGCCTTTTTCGAACAGACGATTTTCAATCATCAACTCCAATGCATCAATGTCTTTGAGCAGGTAACTGATGAATTGTGCACGATTGGCGTCTTCTATTTTCTTAACCTTGAAATCTCCCATAGGCAGTATCAATAACCAACTTTCAAACTAGTGGCTTTGAGGGATTTTCAGTATGACGTGGGTCAGGTTGGCGACTGACTTTTAGCCAACAACTATGCTATTAGCGAATTACTGCTCATGGATAACAATAGGAGCGCTCAGGCAACTGTCGGGAATCTTGAAGGCGTCAACCAGCGGAACGGCTTCCTGTCTGATTTCCCAGCATAGCTTGTTGATGAGCTTGCGAATGGCTTTTGTCTTCACCCCTTCCATGTAGTCGTGCTCGAGGTACCATCCTTTGTTTTTTTCTATTTGCGAAAGCGCAAACAGGTCGCAGAGTTTTTTTAGCACTGCCTTGCAGGCCTTGTCCTTGGTGCGCTCCACCTGTGCGACAAATTGCTCTAAGATGATGCGCTCGATGTAAGCGTGCCCCACATTCACCAGGTGATACTGCGTTTGATTGAAGGCATCAAAGGAATCCATACCACTGTCGAGGTGTTTCTTCAGCCGCCTGGCAGCCGAAGTGAGTATGTCTCTTTCTCTGTACTTGAATGCGCTCAACTGAAACTCCGGGTCGAGCAGGTGGTCTTCATCGGTATTGCGGATAGTGAGCGGATTCATTTCCGTAATGGAAGTCTTGGCTTGCGCCCCCACGTAATTCAGGATGCCAAAGAAGTCGATGTTACTGAATTCCTGCTTGAATTCCGTGAGCCTGCTTTTGGCTACCAATTGCAACAGCACATGGTTGTCGCCTTCGAAGGTAGTGTAGATGTCGGTGTCATTTTTCAGGTCATCAATACGGTTTTCACTCAGGTATCCCTTACCTCCACAGGCCTCTCGGCATTCCTGCAGGGTATGGGTAGTGTTCCACGTGGCAAAAGCCTTCATACCAGCCGCCAGCGCTTCAATTTCCTGCATGTCTTCTTCTGTTCTGTTGATAAAGCGGTCGGTCAGGTATTGCAGTGAAAAGTGCAATGCATACACATTCGCCAGCAATGGCATGAGCCTGCGCTGGTGGGTTCTGTAGTTGAGAATAGGCACTTCAGGTGCATTTTCGGGCCCAAACTGTCTGCGCTTGTCTCCATATTTAATGGCAATGGTCAATCCGGACTTGGAGGCGCTGTTGCCGGATCTTGGTATACCAATCCGGCCGCCCACCAATGTTCCCAACATGGTGAAGAACCTGCGGTTGTCGCTGGCGATGGGACTGGTGAACTGACCGTCTTCGTCAACGGCTGCGAACCGATCCAACATGTCTTCTTTGGGAATGCGTACATTGTTAAAGTAGATCACCCCATTGTCCACACCGTTGAGTCCCATTTTTCTGCCACAGTCTTTTATGGTTACGCCTGTAGTGAGGTTACCCTGCTTGTCTCGCAAGGGCACTACAAAAGCACTCACACCATAATCCTTGCCGTCAATGATCAGCTTGGCAAAAACGGTGGCTGCTTGTCCGTGCAGTGCTGCATTGCCGATGTATTCCTTACGCGCCTCTTCGCTCGGTGTATGGATCACGAAGGATCCATCTTTGTGATCGTAGATGGCAGTGGTAAGTATACCTTTTACGTTGGAGCCGTGTCCGGTCTCTGTCATGGCAAAGCAGCCGGGCAGTTCCAGCGTGCCGATGTCCTTCAGGTATTTCTTATGATGTTTTTCAGTGCCCAGGAAGTAAACGCTCATTCCCCAGAGGCCAAACTGCACTCCAAACTTGATCACCATGCTCAGGTCGTGGTAGCTGAGGGCCTCCATGATGGAAAAGTAGTTGGCCATACTGCCACCGCCACCGTACTCCTTGGGAAAACCCATGGCACCGAAGCCCTGTTGTGCCAGCAGCTGGCACCATTCCAGTACTTTTTCCCTGCGTTCGTTCAGGTTATCGGTATAAGTGTATTCAAAGGCGGGGTCAGCAAGCACGGTTTTTACTCTGTTCAATATTTCTGCCTGCGGGCCATCCAAAAGCCGGGCCATGGCATCCACGCTGAAAGATGCTTTGGTCTCCTGCTGATCGGTGATGGTTTTGCGTTTTGCGGCATGGAAGATGAAGGCCGACTCGCTGCTGATTACGCCCAGCACACTTTCAATTTCCTTTAAAGATGTTTTTGCTTCTTCGTTCAATCCGTTTTTGGACTGGTGCAGCTGAGCCAGGGCCAACCCGATGTCTACCAATCCCTGCTTCTTGTCGGCACTTGCCTGATCTGCCACTTTTTGTATTTCTGTGAGCCAGCTTTTGAGTTCATCGGGTGTAGGTGGGGTAGCGGGGTTGAGCTGTGCCAGCAGAAACTCCCTTTCTTCTGCAGTAAGCCATTTTTGACTTTTGACCAGCTGCTGAATCGATTTGACCTCGCTGGGAGTGAGCACTGCATCGGCCCATACTACATAATAGATGGGGAGGAAAACGTAGAGGGAAGGATTGTTGGCGAGTATCGGACTAGAGAGCATGGTCAATCGTTGTTGGTGGTTAGTTTACTTCTTACATCTGGCTATTTACGTCTTGCATCTGCCTGTATCTATAAAAATACGAAGGAATACTGGAAAATGGGCGATTTAGAGAGGGAAGAGGCTCCATTCGTCCACCTGCAGTGGAATACACCCGAGCAGTGGTTGGTTTTGCTTGCGCTTGGTGATGCAATTAGTTGTTTGGGTGAGATAGGGGTTGGTGTTATCACCGATCCGAAAGATCTCTTAGAATAATTTTTAAATTGCCTGTCGATCAACATTGATGAAACACAGTTTACTTGTTCTGCTTTTAATCTCCACTGTTATGACTGCTCATGCGCAACCCACTGAATTTTATGTACCTGTAGGTGTTGGTTATCCTGTTCAATTGCTGGACTACAAACATGAGAATGGCCGTATATCCGCTGTGATAGAGGTTACGCCCTCCGTTTGGGAAACTATCGATATGGTGATGTTGTTTAACCTTACCTGGAACAACCGCAATGAGGGTTCAGTGAGCGGAGAAAAACCATTGGAGATTACCATGATGTTCAGCAAGGAGTTGTATAAGGAAATGAAAGCATCAGGAACATTGTTGACAGAATCCTCTTCGTTTTTAGCGGCTGGCAAAGACCATCCTATGAAGAGTACTACCAATTGGTACATCACCACAGTGACGGAAGAAGTTGATTTACCTGATCACCATAAAGCGATGGGCACAGTACGCCAAGGCTTTACCACCAAGTGGAAAGAGGAATACCAATGAGCCACTCTCCGGTGCTCTTCCGCTGTTAAAAGATGAGTAGAATTTACGCATGATGAGAATCACCGGTTTCGATGATGGGTATCATTACTAATTGGGGGGTAGTAAAATATCTTGCTGAAGATTAATTCACAGCATAATATTTTAAACCAATGAAGAACAAAACAGTAATTATAACGGGAGGGTCATCTGGCATCGGCAAAGCCACAGCCGAATTGTTTGCCAAAGAAGGTGCAAATGTTGTTGTCTCCGACATCAATGAATCGGATGGCGCTAAAGTGGTAAAGGCGATAGTTGAAAAAGGTGGCAAAGCTTCATTTTTTAAAACTGACGTTGGCAAACCTGAACAAATGGAGGCGTTGGTCAATTTTGCAGTCAAAACCTATGGACAATTGGATGTGGCCGTCAACAATGCAGGTATAGGCGGAGAAATAAACCCCATCGCTGATATGAGCGTAGAAGGGTGGCAACACATCATCAACATCAACCTGAACAGTCTTTTTTTTGGGATGAAGTATCAAATACAGGCCATGCTGAAAAACGGCAGTGGCAGCATCGTTAATATTTCCTCTATTTTAGGTTCAGTGGGTTTTGCAGGTTCTGCCGGCTATACCGCTGCCAAACACGGAGTGGTAGGACTTACCCAAACAGCAGCACTGGAATACTCTGCTCAAAAGATCAGGGTGAATGCCGTAGGCCCCGGGTTCATTGAGACCCCATTGCTGGATGCCTTGGATGCTGAAATGAAAAAACAATTGGTTGCTCTTCATCCAATAGGCCGCCTTGGTAAAAGTGAAGAAGTGGCTGAACTTATTTACTGGTTGGCCAGTGAAAATGCCTCCTTTGTTACTGGAAGTTACTATCCAGTGGATGGCGGGTACCTGGCCCGATAGTATGCAGTTCATGAATATTAAAAGTAAGGACACTGTGTTGTCCTTACTTTTTAATTTATGCACAATGAAAAATAACAGCGAAGTAGTTCCTGTTAAATATTCCCAATAATAATTTTATCTTTGCGCCAGTTACGCGCACCCCGGATGGAGACGATCAATTGTTGTTTCCTAATGATAACAAACGTTACCGCACCGTCTTGCCATTTGCTCTTCGTGTAACTTCAAAGTAAAGGCACAGGTACGTTGATGAAAGAGAATCAATTCACTCCGAAGTTATTTTCATTGCTGAAGGGTGGGATCAAAAAAGAACAATTACTCAAAGACTTAATAGCCGGACTGATAGTGGGCATTGTGGCACTGCCACTGGCTATTGCATTTGCTATCGCTTCAGGGGTCTCACCTGACAAGGGACTGATCACAGCCATCATAGCTGGTCTTATCATCTCGGTATTAGGAGGCAGCAGGGTGCAGATAGGCGGGCCCACCGGTGCATTCATTGTGATCGTTTATGCCATCGTTCAGGAGCACGGTGTAAACGGACTTACCATTGCTACGTTTATGGCAGGGTTCATTCTGATCGCCATGGGATTGGCTCGCTTTGGCAATCTTTTGAAATATATTCCTTATCCGCTGATTGTGGGTTTCACCAGCGGAATAGCCGTGATAATATTTTCTTCTCAGATCAAAGACTTTTTTGGATTGGCCATTGATAAAGTACCCGCAGACTTTATCGAAAAGTGGGAGGTGTATGCCCTGCACTTTGATGAGATCAACTGGATGGCCTTTGCCATTGCGTTGGGCACCGTTGTGATTGCGCTCAACTTTCACCGGGTTACCACCAAAATCCCCGGATCGATCATAGCCATCCTACTGAGTACGCTCCTTGTACAGTGGTTCCAACTTCCGGTCACTACCATCGAAACTACATTTGGAGAAATTCCCAATAAGCTTTCGATGCCCACCATTCCACACATCGATATGGCCACCGTTAAGGCTTTGATACAACCGGCATTGGCCATTGCTTTTCTGGGAGGCATCGAGTCGTTGTTGTCGGCTGTAGTGGCTGATGGTATGATGGGCGGCCGTCATCGCTCCAATGCAGAGTTGGTGGCGCAGGGGGTAGCCAATTGTGCTTCTGCCATGTTTGGAGGGATTCCGGCTACCGGGGCCGTAGCACGTACTGCTACCAATGTAAAGAACGGAGGACGTACTCCCATAGCCGGCATCACCCACGCGGTAGTGCTGCTGCTGATCATGCTGCTGCTGGCACCTTATGCCAAACTCATTCCCATGGCTGCCCTGGCAGGCATATTGGTGGTAGTGGCGTACCACATGAGTGAGTGGAGGCAATTTAAATCCTTGTTGAAGGGAAACAAATCCGATGTGCTCATCCTGTTGGTCACCTTTTTTCTCACTATCGTTTTTGATTTGGTAATAGCCATTGAGGTAGGCATCGTGCTTTCCAGTTTTGTGCTCATGAAGCGGATGAGTGATTCGATGAGCATTGAAAAGGCAGATGAGGTGCAGCAAAATGGAGACAGTTTGTTCGAAGATGAGTTGCCTGCCTTACCCAAAGGGGTAGCCATCTATGAAATCAATGGCGCGTTGTTTTTTGGCGTGGCGCAAGTGTTTCAGGATACCATCAATAACCTGCAAAACAAACCCAAGGTGTTGATCTTGCGAATGCGGCATGTGCCTTTCGTAGATGCTACAGGCGTCTACAGGTTGAAAGAAGTAATCAAGCAGTTCAAGGCGCAAAAGGTGACCATCATCCTGTCGGGTGTCAACAAGCGGGTAATGGAAGACTTGGAAAAAGCTGATATTGACCAGGTGCTGGAGAAAGGCAACCTGCTGGACAATATTGCTGGCTCTCTGAAGCGTGCCACTGAGGTGCTGGCTTCAAAATAGATTAGCCTTCCCGCCACTCTTCCCAATCCTGTTTTCAGATGTGGATTTAATGGCTATTTTAGTTTTTGGAATAAACCTTAAACCATGAAGAGCATTGTAAAGTATTTAGTCGCGTTGTTGCTGGTGACGCAAACCGCATTGGCACAGCAAACTGAAACCGTCAGTAAAATAGTTGCCGAGGGCACAGACAATTCACAGCTTGAAAACCTGGCGCACCAGTTGATGGACGTGATTGGTCCTCGTCTGGTAGGCACACCACAGATGAAAGCGGCTAACGACTGGGCAGTGAATACCTACAAGGCGTGGGGCATTGAAGCGAAGAACGAGGCCTGGGGAACATGGCGCGGATGGGAGCGAGGCATCACGCACATTGATCTGGTTGCTCCCCGCGTGGTAACGCTGCACGGTACGCAGCTGGCATGGAGTCCTCCCACACCCAAGAACGGAACAACAGCTGAGACGATTGTAATACCCACCATTAAGGATTCCACCGCTTTTAAAAACTGGTTGCCCAATGTGAAAGGAAAATTTGTGTTGGTGTCGATGCCGGAGCCTACCGGCAGACCAGATTACAACTGGAAGGAATTCGCCACAGAAGCTTCTTTTGAGAAAATGAAAAAGCTCAGAGAGGAGCAGACTGCGCTATGGGATAAGAACATGAACAATACCGGAACAGGCCGCGACCTCAACAAGGTACTTGAGAAAGCAGGAGCAGTAGGTATCGTGCAGTCGCGCTGGAGCAAGGCATTTGGTGCCAATAAGATTTTCAGCGCCAACACGGACAAGATTCCCGTGGTGGATGTGTCGCTGGAAGACTATGGACTTTTGTACCGCATGACAGAGAAGGGAGATAAACCCGTCATCAAAGTATTGGCACAATCCAAAGACCTGGGCGTAGTACCCACTTTCAATACCATTGCCACTATTCCTGGTAAGGAGCTCCCCAACGAGTACATTGTGCTCTCTGCGCATTTCGATTCATGGGACGGAGGTACAGGAGCCACCGACAACGGCACGGGTACGCTCACCATGATGGAAGCTGCCAGAATTCTGAAGAAGGTTTACCCTAATCCGAAAAGAACCATTATCATTGGACACTGGGGCAGTGAAGAGCAGGGACTCAACGGGTCGCGCGCATTTGTGGAAGATCATCCTGAAGTGGTAAAAGGACTTCAGGCCTTGTTCAATCAGGACAACGGAACAGGGAGGGTTGTCAATATTTCTGGTCAGGGCTTTCTGCATGCTTACGATTACCTGGGTCGCTGGTTAGCAGCTGTACCGGAAGACATTTCCAAACACATTGAAACCAACTTCCCTGGCACTCCGGGTGGAGGAGGCTCCGATTACGCTTCCTTTGTGGCGGTAGGAGCACCTGCCTTTTCACTGAGTTCGCTGAACTGGAGCTACGGTACGTATACCTGGCATACCAACCTGGATACCTACGACAAAATTGTATTTGATGATGTGCGCAGCAATGCCATCCTCACGGCAATATTGGCGTACATGGCCAGTGAAGATCCCGAAAAAACTTCGAGGGAGAAATCGGTATTACCAATCAATAAAAGAACAGGGAAGCAAGCTACGTGGCCGGAACCCCGCAGTCCTAATCGCAAGGGAGGGCAACAGTAATCGGATCAGGATTCTTCAGAGATAAATAAGGACTTGTCTTTTAAAAACGCAGTGGTCCAGATGAGGATCAGCGGTACCAGCGGGTTGATGACGGAGCCCGCATGGGATAACTCTGTAGCCAAAGCCCCGGAAAAGTAGGAGGTGAGTAGGATAAAGCCTAACCGGAACGTCTGCGGGAACACAAAAAGCAACGTGAACATGATTTCCATGATGCCCAGGTAAGGTACATATTCACCTACACCCAGTGCTGTCATGGTTTTGATCACCGTTTCCACCTGGGCAAGTTTCAGCAAACCACTGATCACGATAAGCAACGCAGTAAGTAAAATTAAAGCTGATACTATGTTTTTGCGGGTTTTCATGGTGAATAACCAGATTGATGAATATACTAAATTTGAACTGGTACTGCTAACCCTTTAGGGATTATTTACACCCCAATGTGAATAGCTGCAAGGGTACATTTGTTGCAAATATTTTGTATTCAGTAAAACCCAATATATTTGTCCGAATAGGACAGATATGGTTAGCAGATTAAAACACATTACTAAAATCGGGGTAGAACAAATGGGTGATCTTGCCAACAGCTTGAGCGACCCTGATGTATTGCGACTTGAAAATCTCGATACGGATTTAAGACCCCCACCAAGTGCATTGGAGTATACTGCCAAAGCGGTGATGGACGATAATGCCAACAGCTATTTGCCTTTCTTTGGGTTGGATGAAACACGCAAGGCGGCCACATCGCTGGTAGCGCGCATGTCGGGCAATGCCTATGATTGGAAAACGGAGTGTCTCATCTCTGCAGGTGGATTGTCTGGCATCTTGAATGTGCTGTTGGCAACACTGGAAGAGGGAGATGAAGTGTTGATGACAAACCCTACCTATGTGGGTTTGATCAACAGGGTGAGACTGGCAGGGGGTGTGCCCCAGTTTGTTTCTTTGCTTCCGAAGCAGGAAGGCTGGCGCCTGGATGTAGAAGCGTTGAAGGCAATGGATACTTCCAAAATCAAACTGGCGCTTATCATGAGTCCTTCCATGCCCACCGGTTGTGTACTCAATGTGGAGGAATGGCAAGCCATTGCGGATGTGTGTAAGAGAGCGGATTGCTGGTTGCTGTATGACTCAGCCATGGAGCGCATTTTGTTTGACAACCTGAAGGTGATACACCCTGCTTCACTGCCGGGTATGCGGGATCGAGTAATCACAGTAGGGGCGGCATCCAAAGAATATCGGATGATAGGCTGGCGCGTAGGATGGATTGTGGGGCCTGCGCCCATTATGGCTGACGTTGCCAGGGTAAGTATTTCCAATGTAGTCTGTCAAACCGGAATTGCCATGGGAGCGGTGGCTGTGGCCATCAATGAGGTGAATGATGGTGTGAAAGCTTCAACAAAAATATGGGAGGAAAGGCGCAATCTGATTCTGGAAGAACTCAAGGATTACAAAGTGATCAAGCCACAGGGAGGATGGTCGTTACTTGTAGATGTATCTGAATTGGGCATCGATGGACCAACGGCATCAAAGCTGTTGCTGGAGAAAGGTAAAATTGCTGCTACTGCCATGGTGAACTGGGGTTCTGAAATCACCGCTAAGTACGTGCGACTTGTTTATGCCAATGAACCCGTTGAAAGATTAAAGGGAATAAAGAAACGATTTGACGATGCACTACGGACAAAAGATGCATAAATTATGGATACTTAATTATTGAATGGCAACGGAAAAAGACTTTGTAACATTTGTGGTGGACCAGATCAAGGGTGCGGGGCAGATCAAAATCAAGCATATGTTTGGCGAATATGGCCTCTTTGCCGATGGCAAAATGTTTGCGTTGATCTGTGACAATAAATTGTTTGTAAAGCCTACGGAAGGAGGAAGGGCTTTTATCAAAAATATAGTTGAAGCTCCGCCTTATCCGGGTGCCAAAATGAGCTTGTTGATTGAGGACAAAATTGAAGACCGTTCGTGGTTGACCGAACTGGTGCGCATTACCTTGAAAGAACTCCCTATACCTAAAGCCAGGAAAAAAAAGAAGTAGAAAGGATATCAGGTGTTTCCACCCGATATCCAAATAGAAATTACTTTTTGCCTATCACCATCCCAATTACTCCACTGGTAATACCAAACATGACAGCTGTGATAAGGGGATCTACCAAAGTTGCAGTCAGGTTCATAATATTGGTAGTGCCATACATAAGCAGGTCGTATCCAAATCCCAGTATCAATCCAATGGTGGCCCCCGCCTGAAGACCGCTACTGAAGGAGTTAACAGAATCCCATTTGCTGAAAATGTAAACCAGCAGGTAGGCTTGAAATACATTGCCCAACGTTAATGCCCACCAGATCATATCGGTTTCGGATCGGTTTACACCCGTTGCTGATCCCGAATTGGAGGTGAAGAAATCCATGAGCAGCATGCCATAAAGTAGCCATCCCAACAGAAATAGCGTGACAAAACCGGCAAGCGTTGCCATGATGCGTTTTTTTGCGTCCATAATGAGTATAGGTTTGGTTAAGTGTAGTTGAAGATAAGCAATTAATGGTATTTTATAAATAGTGTGTTATCTTAGGGTAAACGCGAAAAAGAATGATAGACGGACGCAACAGAACCAATATTCAGATTGGTGGTGAGGTAGAAATTGTTCAAAAGCAGGATCAGACTTCCGGCAAATTGACCAGAGGTTTGGTTAAGAAGATCCTTACCAAATCGCCCGATCATCCGCATGGTATCAAGGTGATGCTGGAATCAGGCGAAGTAGGAAGGGTAAAAGATGTGTTGGATTAAGTTATTCTCAAAACCTGTAATCTACTGAGCAATAATAATTTCTTCCGGGTCTTGGGATGCCTCCCCAGTCGAGGTGTTCGCGATAATAACGGTTCCCGATGTTTTCTACGCCCACGTTAATGCTCCATTTTCCTTTTTCTGTGGGCAACTGATAGCCGCTGCGAAAATTGAAGATGGAATAAGCTGGAGTTTTCTGTTCTCCAAAACTACTGCTTACATGGTTTTGTGACAATGCCCCTTCCCATTCCAGCTGTGTGCTGAACACATTCTTTTTGAACCTCAAGGTACTTACATTCTTAAAGGCTGGGATAAAAGGCAATGGGTCACCCGCGAATGTTTCTGCTCTTGTGCCTTTGAAGTTGGAGATCAGCTGTATGTATTTCATTGGCGCTACCAGAGCGGCCAGCTCCAACCCCCAGAACTGCGCGTGAGAGATGTTCTCATATACCTTTACGCCACTTGCTCCCGGGGTCATGGCATCGAGTTGCGCATCTACATAGGCCAGTATGTAATCAGGATTGTATTGATAAAACAGGGTGCCATTCAGTTCCAGCCAGGAGTTGAAGAATTCAATTCCAAAATCAGAAGTTAAACTCTTCTCAATGTTAAGATGAGGATTTCCTAAGTAATCATGGATATCCTGCCTGTTGAATAAGTAGAACCCATACAGCTCTGCATTGGTGGGAAGGCGCTCACCATAACCTCCATGTAAGGTAACGACAAAATTATTGAATAAAGGTTTTCTTGCTGTTGCGTTAAACGACTTGATTAATTTTTGGGTAGATGAACTGAAGGTAGGGTAAAAAACTTCAAGTTGATCTTTTCCAAAGCCTTCTTTAATGGTTGTGTTGGCTGCATCGAGTCTTGCGTTGATATTCATCTTGACACGACCTGGAAGTCGGATGTCATCTGCAACGTACACACCGGCCACAGTGCGATAGGAGTCGGGCCATGTTTGCATGTACATGCTTGAGCCGTCACCAGGGTACATGACCATTTCGGCCAGCAGCTGATTATGGTAAAGGTCAGATCTTACCTGCAGCGTGTGGTTGTTCAGCCTTTTGATCTTAGCTTCTGCATAGGCACCATAGGTGGTGCTCCATCCTGGCATATCCATGTGCATCAGTACCTCGCGTTGAGAATCATCCATTTGATGGTAAACTTCATTGGCGTAAACCTTTGCGTCAAAGTTGGTCAGCCAACCGGCATTGGTATGTCTGCTGAAAGAAAGTGAATACATCGTGGCGCGTGCTTTGCCAACATCCATGGGCAGGGCGGGAAAGCCGATGTTTCTTCCTTCATCAATCAGGAAGTTCGCTTTCAGGGTATCTTTATTCATGCGCCACTTTCCTGCAAAGGAGAAATTGGTTTTTTCAAACTGTGAGTAGTCAACGATTTGTCCGTTTCCGTCCTTGTAGTTTTGATTCTGTCGGTAGATGAGGCTGGCGCGGTAGGCGCTGTTGGCCTGTGAAAAATTGATATCGGTGTAATAGTTGGTGCCGTTGGAGATGGATTGATAGCCAGCTCCCGCACTGCCTTTTATTTTATTTTTTTGAAACGAGGGTTCTGCCAGGCGCAGGTTCAGGCTGCCACCGATAGTACTGCCCATGGAAGTACCATTGGTACCCAGCGATGCATCAATGCTTTGAAGATTTTGGGGTTCAACATAAATGGTTACCGGATCCATCTTGTCGGTGCAGGCGCTGAACATCCGCATGCCGTCAATGGTGACGTTGATTTGACCTCCGGACATACCTCGTATTACAGGCTCCTGTCCATAGGCACTTCTTCTAATCAGGTATACTCCATTCATTCGCGACAGGATGTCTTCTGTGTTGGCTGATTGGTTGGCACGATAGAAATTTTGGAGTGTATCCGACTCTGTTTGAACCGAGTGGATGATCACTTCGGATAACAGTAGCGTTTGCAGTGAGTCTTGCGCTTTTACCAATGTGAAAGAAAGTACAAGAAGGAATAGTGAGGATATTTTTTTCATAGGTCAAATAGGGTTGGCCGGGACCAGCCTTTTACAGCCAATCCCGGGAAACCAACCTTTAATCGTTAATCAATGTCCAGATCGAAATACATGGCTTTGCCCAGCTCGCCTTTGGAGAGGTTAAGATGAATTCGCCATTCGCCTGTCATGGTGAAGTTTACTTTTCCAGCATAATGGCCATTGGCGGTATGCGTTGGGGATACATTGTTGGGTGATCCATGATCCATGGAAGGCATCTCCGGTTCCATGCCAATCGTGAAGTCAGTTACCCCAGGGAAGGCATCCATACTTTGCTTGGTATGGATCATTACTTCAATATCATTTACGCCCACTTTGGGTTTATTTGGAAAGAAGTACGACACAAAATACTTCATGCCTGCCTCCGTGGTAAATGATTGCATCCTGGTTTTTTCCGGAGTGGTTACGCTCATGTCCAGCTCGGCAAAGTCTTCTACGTTTTTGATCTGATTGCGAACCTTCACTTTTAGTTTCCAGCTTCCCACATCAGGTCCTGAAGGCATAATAAAATTAACGCCTCCAATAAAAAGGGAGTTGACCGCTTGTTCTGAACCGGGATTGTCCACAGGTGCACTGTGGTTCATGCCGGAAACCATGCTCATCATGGGCATGAACTGAACCAGGGATTCATTAATGGTTTCGCCAGTAGTGGCATCAGTTAATTTGGCGTACAATCGATTGTAACCGACAAATAGTTGTTCTTCATCTGTCCACACTTCCACTTTTGTATTGGCATTGACAGCAACACCCTCGGCAATTTTAGTAAGTCCTTCTGTTGGGTTTATCTGAATTTCATCCTCGCTGCAGGAAAAAGACAATAGTATAGTCATTATGATTCCGGTTGAAATCAATCTTAATTTCATAGTATTAGTTATTAAATGATTGGAGATATCACATATGTATAAGCCGGTCAGTACAAGAGCGGCAATGTGATGTTAACAGGGGGGATGAAAGATTTCGCCAGAAGGGTTTTCAGGCAAGCTAACGAGATATCCTGAAAAGGCGATGGCCTCAGTGCCAAACCTTGATGTTTCAGGGTTGTTAAATTGAACGAACCCAATGGGATATTCGCTAAGATTTATTTTTAGTGAGGGAGTGCTTTCAGGCGTTTGTTCCGCAGGCGCAGCGGCTACCCGCTTTAATTTTTGCATTAGAATACATTTTCCATTGCACGCCATTTCTGGTTTGTCCTTATTGATGCACAGTACTTTAGCAAAGAAATCCTGATTGGCGTAGTACTCCACGAGGGGGTGAATAGGTCGTAACAAGGCTATGCCATAGAGCAAAATGAAAAACCAGCCAAATGTTATTTTCTTCACACTGCAAATATAGGCTGCGCCTGGTTTTTGAAAAGATGATTTAGGTCATGAGGGCTATTTTTTTTTTGAACCCCGGGATTAAAGTGAATTCTTTATTTGTGTTGTTTTGTTCGGTACAAATCAACGCAGTTATTCTTTGTTGACGATTAGTTTTTGCTGGGTGTAGTCCAGGGTTACCATCTTTATTACTTGCCCCTTGTCGACAGTGATAATGATCTCTTTTTCGAATCGTGAATTGTAGCTGAAGTGTTCGTATTGCGTCATGTTTCCGGCCGGGACGCGAAGTTTGCCTGAAAACCAATTGGCCAATACACCATCCTGCTTCATTTTTGGAAATATTTTTTTTATGGATGTTTTGATCAGTTTTTTACCAAAAAAAAGGGTAGGGCTGAACATATCGCCTTCAACTTCTTTGAGCAGCAACTGATCATTCTGGATGGCCCAAGAAGCAATATAACCCCGCGTGCAAGTGTCAAAAGAATTGAACTCAGGCTTTTTCTTTCTGCTTTTCTCCCAGTAGGTTTCAAGTGGATTGGTGTACAGATCCATCCATTGGGAATTGATCAATATGGTATCAGGAAGTTGTGCTGCCATAACTTGGGTTTTATGTTTTGCCAACTAACGCAATACGAATGAATGAATTTAAATATTCTGGTTTAACAAGGTAAGCAGGTCTCTGTTGATGAACTTGTTTGGAGTTGAGCCGCTGTTTATGGCGATTTATGAACGGGTAGATCAATTGATATCAGTACCTCGCAGCATTGTGGTTTTGATATACCACCGAATTCATTAACTTTTGGATAAGCCAAAACGATGAACCTACCTATGAAGATCACTAACCTCAACCATCTCTTGTTCCTTCTTATAATTTTAGGGATAGCTGCCTGTCAGCCTGCAGCACCTAAGGAAGAAGTAAAAGAGGATGCCGCAACGATAAAAGCCAGGATGCTTGCCCGGGCGGACTCGCTGGAATTGGATACACCCTATGAAGCACCTCCTGGGGATCCATTGTCGCACCATACCTCCGGTTATGCCAAAGTGGTTTGCTCGGCTGTCTTCATTACAGGTCTTGATGCAGAATTTGCTGCTGCCCATGTGGGTGGATTTTCAAGCCCTTTTGAAGAACGTGCCAAAGTAGGAAAACCTGTTGTTGACTATGAAAAGAAGACGGTTTCCATCACCTTACCCGATGGCGTCACCCGTACTGCGATTTACCTGGGAGATCAAAGTCAGGGTTGTGTCACCTTGCCGATTGGTGAAAGCAAAGTATTTTATCAACCCAAAAAAATCACCCGCAACCTGCCTGACGCCAACAAGACTGCCTGGCCCATGGGAGATGTACTGGCCAATGATCCTATGCCTGCCGAGTTGAACATGGACAAAGTGCAGCAAGCGGTGGATGCTGCCTTTGAAGGCGATGGCAAGACCGCTGCCTTTGTGGTGACCTATAAGGGCCGCATCATCGGTGAGCGCTATGGAGAGGGAATTACCAAGGATACACCACTGGAGAGCTGGTCGATGGGAAAGAGTCTTACCGCCACCATGGTGGGCATACTGATCCATCAGGGTGTTTACACTTTGGATCAACCCGCACCCATACCCCAGTGGCAGGAACCTGGAGATGAGCGCGCAAAAATTAGAATCAGTGATATACTACATATGTCCAGTGGCTTGCGGTTTCGCGCTCCCCAGGATCCGGATTTCGATCCTTCCCTGGGTTATCCAGACCATTTGTATGTTTATACCGGTAGCATCAATTCTTTTGAGTATGCAGCCACCAGACCACAGCAGTGGTTGCCCAATACAGTAGGTCGTTATCGCAATTCAGATCCCGTGCTAGGAAATTACCTGGTACGATTGGGCGTTGAAGGCAGGGGTGGAGATTACCATGAATTTCCTCAACGTGCATTGTTTGATAAAATTGGTGTACGTACCATGATCATGGAAGCTGATCCTTATGGGAATTTCTTAACGCAAGGTTATGAGTTTGCCTCCGGACGCGACTGGGCAAGGTTGGGTAATTTATACCTTCAGGATGGGGTTTGGAATGGAGAAAGAATTTTGCCGGAAGGTTTCGTAAACTTTGTAAGCACGCTGGCAGAACCCTGGGTGAAAGATGGCAGACCCATCTATGGAGGTTTTTTCTGGATCAACGGTGATGGAGGAAGACCTATACCTAAGAATGCTTATATGATGCTGGGTGCCGGTGGCCAGTCTACCACCATTATTCCTTCCCACGATCTGGTGGTTGTTAGATTGGGACACTACACAGGTGCACGAGCAGGAGGAGATGCCTTGGATAAGGCGTATGCGCTTTTGATGGAAGCAGTACCCGAAAAATCAATGTGATCAATTAGAAAAAAGAATACCTCAGTAGGTTAGGTGGATAGGCACGCCAACAATACTGAGGTATTTTAAGTTGTTCTATTTTTTCTCCTGATAGTTACGGAAGGAATAAGCGAATCCAATAGTAAGACCTTGACTTAATTGAACACCTGTATCCTGGTCATAATCGTAGAGTAAAATTCCGCCCACACCCACGTTGATAAAATCATTCACTTTTGCGGTGAGGTTAAGGTCTAATCGGTGATCTATCTTATTTGCTTCCAAAGTTTCGTAGTTGGCAAAGAGCACATACCTCCATTTGAGGTTGATATTTTCTGCAATGTCTTTGTTGAAGTCGGCTTGCAACTGAAATGCCAGCCACTCCCAGCGGGTGTTGTCGGGAGGTGTTACGCCATAGGGTGTGGGACCAACAGATGTAATGAAACGAGCAGGGTCATTGACGATGGTCAAACGAGGGGCGAAGGGAGCTATCCTTACTTTGAAGTAGTCAACAGGATGATATTCGACACCCCATGCAGAGGTTACGAACGCGGGGGCAAACAAATCTGAAATTATATCTTTTGTGCCGTCATTATTGTACAAATAACCTTCTGTAAATTGAGTGGCAAAACTCAGTGAAGAAAACAAGCCCCATTTTTCACTTAGGTCACGACCATATTTTGTGTCGAGATAAATCCGATCCGCTGTTTTGCGATACCCCTGTCCCTGGTTGTTGACAAATCCAAAGGCCAGGTCAATTTGATTGTCCCATGATACTTTATCCTTTTTGTAATTGGCTTTGTAATTGAATAATGTATTTAATCCTATTGAGTTGACACCCCCTGCTTTCCAGTTGGAAGAGAAGGATGCCTGATTGAGGTTGATGCCAAAGTTCACCCCCTTTTTCCAGTGCGTGGTTGAGTCAATTTTTACAACTTGACCGTGAGTAAGTAATGCAGTACCAATAAGAAATGTAGTCCAGATGAATTTCATGAGATGAATAGTAGTGAGATTTCTTCCTGTTAAGTTATGATGGAGCAACAAAGATAGCAGAAAATCCTTACTTGTATTTCAGGATTTTGCTGCTATACTTCGACCAACTGTAATTTGAGTTTTAGTAAGTTATTTTGGGCGCCATGCCTTTTGCCTGCTTTACGAAAGCTTCCACTTTTGAAAGCGAAGGCAATTGTCTAACCAGTTTTTGTTTGGCATTGACCTCCATCATTTTTTCGTGAAGGTTCTGAGGAGAACGCATTTTAAGTTCTTTCACCGTATCCACACCTGCTTTTTCGAGTAGTTGCGAATATTCACTTCCAACACCTTTTATTCTGTAAAGATCAGCCATGTTGGCCCATTTCAATATTGTGCTTTCGCTTATGTTGGCGTCAGTGGCCACTTTTTTTCTTCCACTTTTGGTTGCACAATGCTTCAGCAGACCTGAAACAGAGCGAATGCCTGCAGCTTGTAATTTTTTTGCGTAAGAAGGTCCGATGCCTTCGATGTCTGATAGTTTCTTGTTAGCCATTTTACTTTTTATTTATGATTTGAATTATAATACGAATTTGAACATGTTGCCCAGCGACTTGATCTTGCTCAGCGGGTCACCTTTTCCTACTAATTTCAATAGGCTAGCTTCACCACCTTCTGAAACCTGATTGCTCACTCGAGACATCACAAAAGGAATGATAAATGTAGATACCGACTTTGCTACTGTGTCGGATACACCCAGTTTGGTAATCATTTTGGTTCCATAGTCTGCAACCATTGTCTTAACCAATGAGCTTTGATCCAAAGGAGACTTTCCATTGAATAAGCTGGTTAGTCCTGCCAGATTGCCTCCTGAAATTTGTCCTTGCAATTGACCCTGCACAGTTTCTTTGGCCAATTTAATGGCACCGTTGGTTTTCGATTCTGGAAGTCCGAGAGAAACGAGTTTGCTTCCCAGTTCTCCCTTTACGCTGTTTATTATTTGGTCTATCATATTAGTTGGTGTTTATACCGTTTTTAGTTGTGGTTGCTTAAATGATGATCAAATGTAGCCCAAAGGAGTGCGGAAACGGGGATTCTTCGTTGTATCAGGGTCAGTGCTCGATGAATGGGGAATGTGACTCGATTAAAAAACGGACGTTGAAAGCTACTCTTCTATGGTTTTTCGCCCTTTATGTTTTTTGAAGTACATCCTTACTCCTCGCTCAAGCAGTAAAAGGAGCAACGCCAGGCAAAGGTTCATCATTGTTTTGTACAATGGCACACTTCCAATGAATTCGGGCGTAATCGGTTCGAGCCAGTTTTGAAGATAATCAAACACGATGAAAAGGCACATGAATACCATGATGCGCGCCAATGATCTTTTGGCAACGGGATTTCGAATAAGAAGCAAGGTTGTTCCAAAGAGCACAACTATACCGGTGATCTGCAGAATGTAAAACCACCACGAATTCCAATAGGGCTTTTGGATAATGAACGAATAGGTAAGTGGTGGATCCACCCATGCACGTAAATCATTGGTGGCTTGTGCGTGAAAGATGTATTTTCCGGGTTCGAGTGAAGTATAGGTGACGGATGGATTACTGCTGGGTGGCGACCATTCTTTTTCCAGTTTTTCCAGATAGTATCTGTAATATACCTGACCACCAAAATTGGTATCAATGGCTTTAAAGTCGAAGGTCAAATGATTTTGATCGTGATCGAGAACGACAGACGGATATAAGGCATTGATTATTTCACTGGCAGTTGGAGCAGGGGGTGTGTAGGGTTTAAATGAAATACTGATACCCGTCAGATAAGTGTTTAAGATGACAGGCATTTCAACTTTAGCGGTATTGAAAAAGGTAATGCCATTGTCATTAATCAATAGCAAATTGTTTTTTGAGTCAATGTATAGGGGAGCAGCGTAACCCCCTTTCTCCGAAAGTCCATCGTGCTGATCATAATACCTGGATTTTCCTGAAACCAAATCCAGATAACCAATGTCTTTTCTCATAGACATCCATAAACGGTTGTTATTGACCAGGATGCTCTTAATAAAGGGTGATCCGGATTCGATCGCTGGACCTACATGTGTAAATTGATCGTTTTCAAATTTGAAATATCCCTGCCCGTCTGTTGCGATCCATACTATACCCTTGTGTTCTGTAATGGCATTGATGTCATGACTGGGAAAGACGTCTTCTTGAGATAAACGATGCAAGACCCCATTGCCATCCAGCATGGCCAACCCGGCACCTAAGCTTCCAAACCAGACGTTGCCTTTCGCGTCTGCACAAATAGCAAAAATATCGTTGTGTATAAAACCGGATTTAGTGGTAAAGTGGTGCAATATTTCTCCTTGCTGGTTGACATGAATAACTCCATCTCCCATAGTGGCAATCCACATGCTGCGATCAGGGGCAACTTCAAACAACCGTGCACGCGTATTTTTTAAACTTTCTAAACTGCGAATTGAATTTTTATCCGGGTAGTAGATTTGTACACCTTTATTGTAGGTGCCCACCCATACTGCATTATTTAGAAAACGAACACTTGTTACTGGGTCTCTGGAAAAAGCCGGAATTGGAATAAATGGTCGCCTGGTATTTTCAGCAGTAGGATCAAATTGAAACAAACCCAGGTCTGTACCAACAAAATAACGATCGTCATCTCCGGCAACTCCATAGAGTTTTGAAATACCAGTACCCTGTGTGCTGAAATGCTTAAACCTGGATTCAAATATTTTGATGAGACCATTGCTGAGCGATCCTACCCATATTGTTCCAGGTCGTTCAATGTAGATGGTATTTACAGAAAAGATAGGGTAGCCGGTGGTCTCATCAAAATGTTCTGTCTTTTTCACAATGGAGTCATTTTCCAATGTTAAATGCACGAGTCCTTTTTGATAAGTACCCAACCACAAGGACTCAGAATTTTCATGAACGATGTCACTTACGTTGGTACCGACTAATGCGGGCGTAAATACATGTTGTGTTACTTTTGTGAAAGTACCGGTCCGCAGGAGAAAGAGCCCATTGCCGGATGTGCCAGCCCAAAATTGAAGGGAATCGTTTTTAAAGGTTTCAAGACTTGTGATGTCTTCATACATCAGTTCTTTTGGAGCATCGTTGAAAACCAGCCGTTGGTTGTCTATTTGAAAAGTATATATACCCTCAGAGGTGGCTGTGATCAATTGATTTCCAACTATCTTGATCTGGTTGACTATTTTTCCCTGCAACTCTGCGGGAAACAGGAATGCAGGTGTTTTCATGTCATCCCGCCATGTTATCAAACCACTAGAACGTGTTGCTGCAAAAAGTATCCCGCCATTGGTTTCGGCAATAGAAACTATTTCACTGTTTAATGTATCTCCAATTATCGTTTCAAAAAATGCACCATTGTAGGATGAAATGCTTCCTTGAAAATGCCCAAATAGGAGCCGTCCACTCTTGCTTAATAATGAGGTGGTGATGAAGTTACTGGGCAGACCATCTCTTTGGGTAAACACTTTTGTAACCTCTCCATCAAAGCGCGCCAATCCATTGCCGGTGCTAATCCAGATGAACCCCCTTTTGTCTTTAACTATACCATAGACAAAATTTTGCGGCAGACCATTCTCTTCTGTCAGTTGACTGAAGTGGGTATCTTGTCCATATGCCAGACCAATGCACAAAAGAAAGATAACAATGAGTGGTAATCGCTGCATGTCAGTTCTGACCTGTAGAAGATTTTAAGGTTACTTTGAGATCGTACTTGTATTTGGGAGGTCCGCCAATAGGAACTGCGAAAAAGGCAATGGCCTCATCGTATTGGTTGGTGATATAAATACTCATTGCATTTTCTCCCTGATTTTGTTTTTGAATCTGTATGTCCAGTGTGGTATTTTTTTCATTTTCTTTCATGATGTGCTTGCTTTGTGCCCACTCGTTGTCACCAGACACACTTCCTTCATGTCGGTTTTTGGCTACTGAATACAGCAGTATTGATCCGTCTTTGTCAAAATCGAAATTGTTTTGAGTTACTGAAACCACAGAGCGATCGATAAAAGGATAAATGTGGGAGACGCCTCTCGCCTTGGGCAACTTAAAGGTGTACTCGTAAGCAAATGCGTTGGCGCCTTCAATGCTTCTGTTCATGTTAGGCTGCTCGCTAAAAAAACACCGGTATTGGTTGCCATCGTCACCCTGCAGACCTTCGATGATAAGTTTAAAGATATAACCGTTCAGGGCATCTGATTGCTCACCTTGTAAAGGATTAAAGGGCCCAAAGGTATACCAGTTGGCATCGTAGATTGACTCTGAACCAAATATTTTAGAGGCCAACAGACTGCCACTGTTGTACTTGCCCGTTGGGTTGATCTTTTGTGCATCTTTATTTGAAAAGGCTTCGTTGCCACCATACACCGCAAACTTTACCTTGGTGTTGGCACTTCCATGTATTTCATCATGAGTGCCGCCTGTGTCCGGGTCATAGACCCGAATATAAACCGGAGATTTATAATTATAGGGAACACTAAAGAATAGAATCTGAACATGATCATCATCACCACGGGAGAGAGGTGCCTGTGCACCATAAGTAATTAAGTAATCTATATTTTCTACTTCATTGGGAACACGTTGTGCGTAGAGCATCCCATTGTAAAACAGCAAAGCCAGTATCGTTAATTGTAGCTTCATTGGGTTGGCTTTATAAATACGCCCATCAGTGTGCAGCCTGTTTGGTTTTTCCTTTCTTCACCATCACCTATCATGCCGATTTCTATAAGATGAAAGCCATCTTTTACGAATGTATGCCGTGCTGTTGAGCCGCAATAATATTCGCCTTCAATTCTCCAGAAAATTTGGTTGGCCTTAAATCCTGGAAATTCGGATGCGTTATAAGTAAAGTTTGCAACCATTTGGGTTAGGGTATCAACTTGATATTTGACAGGTGCCAACAGCGTCACCGTGGTAGAAAGTTCATTGCGAATGACCATTTTGGTTTTTGCATCCAACAGATCCAGTGAGATAAAGTAAGATCCGTAATCTTGATAGCAATATTCAGTCAGCAAGCCCTCTTTAGTATGACCATCTCCAAAGTTCCATGAGTAAATAAACTCTTTTCCTTCTTTATCAAGTGAGTGGCTCACATCCAGTTGCAGGCACTTGGTACCTCGGTTGGCTCCAAGGCATGCCTGGTTGTTTTCAAAAAACTGCTTAGACGTACAGTCACTATGTTGGGCATGCGATGCCCTGTGCAGAAATAGGCAGACAGCGAGTGTAAGTATGATTTTAATTTTCATTGCGTGGATCAAAATTAAATTCTGCTCTGCGGTTCAGTTGATGCGCAATTTCATCGCAATCGGCCTTGTCATAGCAATCGTTAATAAGGTTCTCTTCACCTGATACTGTAATATGAAATTGACTTAGATCGATTCCGGTATGCTCCAGATACTTTTGAATTGACTTTCCCCTTCTGGCTGCCAGTTTTTTATTGTAAGCAGGGGAGCCACGGCTATCAGTGTGCACTACTACTTCTACCTTGGCGAATGGATAGGTTGCCATCAGCATTGCCATTTTATCCAGCTCTGCGCTGGCATCATTGCGAATGAGGTCACTGTTAAAATCGAAGTAAATAGTTTTAATCAAGGTGAACTGGCTATTGTCATAGTTGGCCAGCTTTATTTCATTTTTAATCCAGGATTCCAGTATGTCAGTTCTGAAACCCGCGGGGATTCTTATGGCCAGTCCCAGGCTGCGATTTTCCAAGAGGGAGTCTCCTTTATTGGCAAAACTATAAAGCTTGCCGTTTTGCTCAGCAAAGAGCATAGGAATGCTTCCTTGTTTCTCAATTGCAGTAAACCGGGTTCCTTTATTTGAAGCAATATCGACTTGAGCCCTTAGAGGGAAAGATAAAGCAACGCATAAGAGTAGGATAGGATGTTTCACAAAACATAAAGATATAAATTAATACATGCGCCACGGGTATTGATAAACCAAAAACTTTGCGCAGTAAAGGCAGATTTTCGCGATCAATGAGAATTCCTTAAAAGCCTTACGTTTGAAGCATACCATTGAGTGCATGAGCGCTTTTAAGAGAGAATTGTTCAGAGCGTATTGAGTTTTTTCATAAGACTTTCGCGGTAGGAATTACCAACAGGAATTATTTTCTTTTCGATAAGTAGGTTGCTCTGGTCTATATTTTTGATTTTTGAAATATTGACGATGTAGGAGCGGTGGACACGTAAAAAAAGGCTACTGGGCAATTTATCCTCAACTGATTTCATGGTATTGTAAGTGGTATAGACTTTTTCCGCGGTAGTCACTTTGACATAGTCGCCAAAAGCTTCTACATATAAAATTGTATTGAACTCAATGCCAACCAGCAACGAGTCTACTTTTACAAAGATCCGATCACTGGCCGTAGATGAAGACCTGGATTTAACCTTTTCCTTGATCTTTAAAACAGCATTGAGAAATTTACTATATTCTTTGATGGGTTTAACTAAGTAGGCAACCACGTCAAAGTCGTAGGCTTCAACGGCATATTCTTCTTTGCTGCTGATCACAACAACATAAGGCTTAACAGTGAGGGACTTTAACAATTCAAGACCATTTAAACCTGGCATCTCCATGTCCAGAAGCAACAGGTCAGTTTCATTGTCTGCCAGCCATTGTATTGCTTTAAATGGATCCGTAAAGGCATCCTGGAGTTGAAGGAAGCCTGCGCGTTCTACAAGGCCCTTCATAACTTCCATAGAAACTTTGTCGTCTTCAACTATTACACACCTTAGTGTTGATTCCATATTTTTTTGTGAAGGTTAAAAATAGCTAATTTCGTTCATCCATGATGATATCCTTTCGAAGAATCACTTTTTTGCTATTGCTTGCCCCGGTAGGTGTATTTCAAAGCTTAAAATGCAATGCTCAGAATGTATTTCTCATCCAGTCCTATAAGGATTCTTTAAAAACCGCATCTCATCCTATTGACCAGGTTTATTTATTGAATAGAATTGGTTTCGAATATCGATATGCTTTTCCTGACAGTACATTGTATTACTGTAGCAATGCGGAAGTAAGAGCAAAGATCAGCGACTATAAGATTGGCAGGATAGAAGCATTGAATTATCAGGCCATCGCCAATGCCTACCTGGGCAATATCGATTCAGCCATAAGTCAACACAAAGAGGCCATACAACTTTGTACGCTAAAAGGTGATTCCCTTTTGTTGGCACATAGTCGTAATTATTTAGGGCGACTGCACCTGAAGACCGGAGATTTGGCAGAAGCCTTTGATAACTTCGCCAACGCAAGAGTTATTTTTGAACGAAGGAATGACAAACTGGGGATATCAGAAATCTACCTGAGTCTGTCTGATTTATTCAAATCTCAGCATGATTATGGTAATGGACTGGAACTGGCCTCAAAGGCGCTCGCACTTAAAAAGGAGGTAGATGACCGAAACGGAATCATTGCTGCACACAATGTATTGGCAGAAATTTATCGGTTGACGGGTGACCTATCAAATGCAGAAAACAATTATAGAGAAGCGGAGTCACTTGCCAGCGATGTGGAAGATGAGGCAGATTTGGCCCTGATAAAACTAGGTCTGGGCGAACTCTACCTGGAAAGTGGCAGCTTAGCCAAAGCTGAGAGTGAAGCCTTCAGGGCCGACAATATCATCACCCGATTGTCGAATCCCAGTTGGCTGAGCCGGTCCACTTTGTTGCTGGGAGAGATATTTCTAAAGAAAAAGAATTACCCACAGGCAGAAGCTTATTTATTAAAAACCTTGGAGGTGTCCTCCCGGCTAAAACAATTGACGATCAACATGAGGGGCAATTTTTATCTGGCGCGGTTGTACGAATTTAAAGGTAATGATGTGATGGCATCTACGTATGAGGCAAAATACAGGCAACTCAATGACTCAATTAGAAATAATGAATTGGCGCTGCAAGCTGAAAAATTCAATTTTCAGTTGGACATAGAAAGACGTGATAGGGAAAATGAGTTGTTAAAGGCTACGGAACAGAAGAATGAAGCTACTATCAAGTTTCAACGTGCTGTCAATTTTGGAGCACTTTTGGTGATTTCACTGGTTATTTTTTTTAGTTATTTTTTATGGCAAAGTACGAGAGCCAGAAAAAGAGTGAATCAAAAACTATCGGAGCAAAATCAGCAGTTGATCAATCTCAATGAAGAGAAAGATGCATTGATGGGCATAGTGGCCCATGACTTGAAAACACCGTTGTCCAACATCAAAAGTATTTTGGGTATGCTACCCGGCTTAGGTAGCCTCACGCCCAGGCAAATTGAATTCACTAATCTAATCGATACTTCTACCAAAGAGGGACTTAGTCTGATCGATGAACTATTGGATGCGCATGAGGTGGAGTCGCAACGAAAAGCCAATTGGAATGAGGTTTCCATCAAGGAGATGATTGAAGATAGAGTTAACCACTTTCACTCCATTGCAGCCGGCAAATCCATCTCAATTAAATGGGATGTGAAAGAAAATGTGAACTTTAGAACAGACAGTGACTGGCTTACAAGAATCTTGGACAACCTTATTTCAAACGCCATTAAATTTTCGCCACATCAGAAGGAAATAAACATTGCGGCAGGCAAAAACGAGGAAGAGCTCTGGATTACTATCAAGGATCAAGGACCAGGCTTTTCTGAAACAGATAAAGCAAAAGTATTTCAAAAGTTTAAAAAGCTCAGTGCAAGACCTACTGGTGGTGAATCTTCCAATGGACTTGGTTTATCCATTGTAAAAACATTAGTGGAGCGATTGAATGGAACCATTGCGCTTTTGAGTGAAAAGGGAGAAGGCAGTGAGTTCATCATACGGCTTCCGCTGGTGCAAGGTAGTTAATCGATATGCGCTGCCAATGTACCCACCAACTCTTGTCCATCAATAGGTTTTAATAAGAAATCATTTGCGCCAGCGGCTTCAGCGTCAGGCCGGAGAAAGATGACATTGGATATTGCTACAATAGGAGTGGCGTTACCCTTTTGTCTGAGATTGGTGATGGCTTCAACGCCATTCATAACTGGCATATGCAAGTCCATGAGGATGATATCCATGGATTGACCTTCAATTTGAGCAATGGCATCGGCACCGTTGTCTGCGGTGAAGATGATCATACCATATGTCTTGAGATAAGCGCTGAATGCAGCCTGAAGCACTTTGTTATCATCAACGATAAGCACTCGAATTCCAAGTAATTTTTTGTTTTTAGCACTTGAAGTAATCTTGGTAAATGCTGTTGTTGTTTTCGGTGCTACTGTATTTAATAGCAACGCAGTTTGATCATTGATCTCCTGAAATATTTGATCATAATTCTTCTGGTTGGTGCCTTGAAGGAGGTCTGTCTCCCAATCGCCAAGTTTTACTTGAATGTCATCTCTTCCAATATAGGTGTAAGCGGGTCTTACTTTATGTACAAGAGCGCGCGCTGTTTGGAAGTCTTCCTGCTTAAGTGCTTGCTTGATTTTAATTAATGCAGCAGGGACCTCCTCGCCAAAGTACTGTTTTATGGCTTTGATTCGTTCTTCATTTTGTCCAATAATAGACTCTAAAAAGATTTTATTCTCCTTTGGCTTTCTCAAATCATGGCGAGAAAGAATGGCCTGGAGTTGACGTTCATCAAATGGCTTTTTTATAAAACCGCTTACATCTTGAGACCGAAGTCTGGGCATTATTTTTTCTTCGGAAGTTGCAGAAAGTACATAAACAGGTATGGAATGATTGGCATTCGCCAAGCTACGTATTGACTGGATCACTTCGTCTGCATTCTGGTCAAGATGGTAATCAAGCAAAAGCAGTTGGTAAGTGTCGTTATTTAAATATTGGATTAATGCCTCACCGGTGGTAGCAGTTGTTACTTCATAGCTAAAATTTTCGAGTACTGCTTTCAATACTTGCTGGGTTACCAGGTTGTCTTCTCCTACAAGTATTTTTTGTCTCATTAATAATTCGAATAAGGTGTTAAGGGTTGCCTGTTACGACAACCCTTTTTAAAATGAAAAATTACTTTTTTAACAAATCACGGATCTCCATCAATAGTTTAATGTCAGCAGAAGGTTCTGCAGGTTTGGCAGGAGCTGCTTCCTCTTTTTTCTTGGCGTTGTTAATACCTCTAATTAGTAAAAACAATGCAAAAGCGGTGAGAATGAATATAAAAGTAGCTTGAATAAAGTTGCCATAGGTGATTTTTGCATCACCTATGATATACGCAAGACCAGAAAAATCTATTCCACCTGTGACCATCCCAATGATAGGCATGATAATATCACCTACCAGTGATTTAACAATGGCACCAAAAGCCCCACCTATTACCACACCGACAGCAAGGTCGATTACGTTACCTCTTACGGCAAATTCTTTAAATTCCTTGAGCATGATTTTTTTTGTTTAGGATTAATGTATTGCAAATATAATTCAGGGGAGTCTTTTAACCGTTGTTCTTAGGCATATGGATGCAATCACTCGGTGAAGTTATTGTTTGGCACGACTAAAATGAAAAACTATACCGTTAAAATCCTCCAGCAGTCAAAGAGACAATTCAGTTGGAATATGCCATATATCTGCTTTATCTTGTCTGTTCAATTAGAAGCTATGAAAGTGTTATGGCACTATCTCTTGGTTGGCACATTTGCATTGGGAGCCTGCACAAGTCAACAAAACAACAATGACCCGCTTCTTAATGCATCGCATGCAGAATGGGAGAAAAACGCACCACCCATAAGTTGGATAAACGTTAAAACTACCAAAGGGGAGTTTACCATTGAACTGCACCGTGATTGGGCACCACGAGGAGTAGATCGGTTTTACAATTTGGTAAGGCTTGGATTTTATGATGATTCAAGGTTTTACAGGGTGCGAAAGGACTTTATTGTTCAATTCGGTATTGCAGGTAAACCTTCAATTGCTCAGACTTGGGAAAATGTGGAATTGACAGATGATCCCGTGAAAGAAAGTAACAAGAGAGGATTTATCTCATTTGCCATGACTGGCCCGGATACGCGCACCACCCAGGTGTACATTAACCTGAAAGACAATGAGCAGTTGGATGCACAGGGATTTGCTCCCATAGGCTATGTAAAGGAAGGAATGGAGGTGGTGGACGCTATTTACAGTGAGTATGATGAGGCGGCCGGAGGAGGAATGCGGGGTGGTAGACAACAGAAATTATTTGAATTGGGTAATGCCTACCTTGATAAAGAATTTCCAAACCTGGATCATTTGATTGAAGCTGAAATAATAAAACCATGAGCCAAAGAATAATATTGATGTTGTTTTTAATGTTGGCAGGAGTAGCTAACGCTGTTGCACAAAATTATCCCGCACCAGTGGAAGGCGACTATGTTGTCAAAAATTTTCAATTCTCTGAAGGAGGGTCATTGCCAGAGATGAATCTGCATTATACTACCATTGGAAAGCCTAAAAGGGATAAGTCAGGAAAAGTAACTAACGCAGTGCTGATTACGCATGGTACAACAGGATATGGGCAGGGTTTTTTGAGCGAGCGTTTTGCAGGTAACCTATTCGGACCAGGTCAACTCTTGGATGCAACTCAATACTATATCATTTTGCCAGATGGTATAGGTCATGGCAAATCAAGCAGGCCCAGTGACGGTCTGCGCATGAAATTTCCAGAATATACTTATGATGACATGGTGAGGGCACAATACATGCTGCTTACCGAGCATTTGGGAGTCAACCATTTACGACTGGCTATGGGTACTTCGATGGGAGGAATGCATACATGGGTATGGGGTTATATGTATCCGGATTTTATGGATGCACTGATGCCATTAGCCAGCATGCCCATTGAAATAGCTGGACGAAATAGAATGATTCGTAAAATGATTATTGACGCCATCAAAACTGATCCGCAGTGGAATGGAGGAGAGTACACTTCGCAGCCACTTGGTCTAACCAATGCAGTGCATGCCCTCATTTTTATGGTAAGCAGTCCATTGCAATGGCAAAAGGCTGCGCCTACCAGGGAAGAAGCGGAAAAGTTTTTACAGAAAAGAATTGAAAGTTATGTGGCGGGATTGGATGCCAACGATATGATTTACCAATTTGATGCATCACGGCTTTATAACCCCTCGCCACACCTAAGTAAAATCAAGGCACCACTTTTTGCTATCAACTCTGCCGATGATCAGGTAAATCCTCCTGAGTTGGGGATAATGGAAGAAGAAATTAAAAAAGTTAAAAAAGGGCGTTATATACTACTGCCAATCACTGATCAGACCAGCGGACATGGTACGCATTCCAACCCAACAATATGGGGCAAATACCTGGAGGAACTGTTGAAGATTTCGGCCACTCAGTAATACTAGGGGATTTTATGTCCACCTATCCAAACGGATTCAATGGTTCGGGTATTCTGAATGTGCTGTAAGGGGTCTGCACCAAGTATTTGCAGGTCTGCCGCTTTGCCCACTTCGAGTGTGCCCAACTGCGACTGCTGTTTGTTGTACACTGCATGTCCAGTGGCAGCTGTGATTGCTTGAAGAGGTGTGAGTCCGGCATCAACCATTTGTTCGAGTTCTAAATGCTCGAAATACCCCTGAAACCTTCCAGGAGGTCCTGCATCAGTACCCATGGCAATCCGTACTCCTGCATCAGACAAAAGCTTCAGGTTATACTTAGCGACAAAGAAAGCCCCTTTGTAAATGTTGGTGGCCAGGCTCGTTCTAACCAGTTGCTTTCGCACCGGATCTTTGAGTTGTTGGATAACGGCAGTATCTGCATGCTTTAGGAAAAAGGGATCCTGAAAAAATTCGGGTGTGTCTTCATAAACAAAGGTGGAAACTTCACGCATCAGCGTAGGACAGTACACTGCGTCATTTTCCTTCATCAGTCGGATGAACTCCTCATCCACTTTCTGATCTCGTACACTGTGCCCAATAAATTTTACACCAGAACGTAAGAGTGCTTTGGCATCTTCCAGATAAAAGATATGTGCCACTACCTGTAGATTGTGCTTGCTCGCTTGCTCGATAATAGCCTGATATATTTCTGGTTTCATCTTTTCAGCAGTTCCCAGGTTATCATCCACTCTGATTTTAATGTAGTCAACATTCATGGCCGCGTTTTTATCTACATTGGTGCGTGCTTCTTCAGGTGTACTTCCGGTGATTACTTCGCCTGCAACATAAAGTCGGCTTCTGTTCAGTAGGATTGTATCCTGCTCGTCTCGGATCGCTACCGATTCTTTACCATCGCCACCAAGACTATACACAGTGGTGATACCGTAGGCCGCATTTAACTTTAAGTCGCGCGCTACATTGGCAGCTGAATACACAGCACTTAAACCTTCTGTGCCTCCAATGTGGCCATGTGCATTGATGATGCCCGGCATGATGGTCTTGCCTGCTACCTTAATCTGTGATGCGTTATCAGGAATGGTGATGGTAGATTGGGTGCCTATTGCCGTGATTTTACCTTTTTCAAAAATGATTACTGCATCCTTGATGGGGGCCTTGCCCGTCCCATCAATGAGGGTGGCACCTACCAAAGCAATCGCATCCTTTTTTTTCGTACTGCAGGTTGTCACAAATAAAAGTAGCAGAAGCAAGGGTATAAAACGTAAATTCATTCGCATGAGATCAAGTTAGTTTCGAATTTATACCTTAATAATCAAACCGCAACGAGTTTTATGCTATTGCTAGTTTACCCTAAATAGATTATCTTTAAGAAGAGCGATGAGAATCATTTAACCACAAATCACATTCCGACATGAATTTTAAGCCCAATTTCAAAACAAAAGAGGACACAAAAGGCGATCAACCCAAATATGAGTTGGTAACGAAATACATGGTGGCGGTGAGTGATTTGGTGACTTTTACCCCAGATCAAAGTATTCAGGAGGCAATAGACATTATTATTGACAAAAGAATTTCTGGTGCTCCAGTTTTGGACAGCACAGGAAAACTGGTGGGAATGCTTTCTGAAAAAGATTGCTTGAAAATAATCGTTGATCAGGCTTATCATAACCTGCCTATAGAATCGCGCAAAGTCTCTGATTATATGACCGCAGAAGTGAAAACAGTGCCACCCGACAGTGATGTGGTTTCTGCAGCCAATCAATTCCTTCATTCTCCCATCCGAAGAATGCCTGTGGTGGACAATGGCGTGCTCAAAGGACAGATTAGCAGAAGAGATATCTTACGAGCAGCTAAAAACTTCAAGGCCACTACGTGGTAAAATACCCAAATAGTTATAATTAATTGCATTTGCCTGCACCAGTTACCTGTCAATGGTTAGCAGGATTAAGCGTAAATATTATTTTTACAGGATGTAGCCGGTTCTATGACCGGCTTTAATTTTGTAATTATTATGAAAAAGGTTGTTGTTTTCTCCATCATTTTACTTTGTGGTCATTGGGGCCTGGCACAAACTTACTATGAGGTAAGAATGGGGAAAATTGATTTGCGTGACTGGAAGGTGAGTGAGAGAAATGTAATTTCATTGGATGGTGAATGGCTGTTTAGTTGGGAAAAGTTGCAGACATGGGATGAAATAAAAAGGAGTAAAACATTTGTCAAGTTTTCTACCCCCTGGAATGAGCAAGAAATTGAGGGAAAATATTATTCACCTAATGGGTACGCTACCTATGCAGTGGAAATAATCCTTCCACCTGATCTGAAAGAAATATCACTGGATGTACCAGCAGTATTTAACAGTTACGCACTATGGGCCAATGGTCAGTTGGTTTGCACCAATGGTAAAGTAGGTGCCTCTGTTGAGGACAGTAAGCCACAATGGAAACCTCAGAGTGTTCTCATAAAGCTCGACAGCAATGTGGTTCATCTTGTAATGCATATTACCAATTTCCAAAACACCCGGGGAGGGGCTTCTCAGTTTATAAAGTTAGCGGCAGGCGATCAACTGATTGTGCACAGAGCCAATGACAAACAAATTGTTACATTAATTTTTTATTTTTTCCTCTTTGCTGGAGTGGTGGGACTCATCGTCTACTTAGTAATCCGACAAATTAACATCTTCTATTTTTCAATGCTGGCCTTTGCCTTGGCATTGCGTTTTATATTTTCTGACATCTACCTGTACTATGATTTGTTGCCAATGAACGTATCATGGCCTATGGCAGTAAGGATTGAATACATGACTATACCTCTGATTATTATTACAGGAGGTCTTTTTATGAGCGGAAAGTATCCTAATGAATTTAAGAAAGGCTTTCGAGTGTTTTACCTTGCTATTAATTCTCTTTTTATTGCATTGATAGTGTTGATAGGCTCTTCATTTTTATCGCAACTACTTTCTGTTATCCAGGTGATTACCATTAGTTTTTTGGGATATGCTATCTATGCCATTATCAATGCACTATTGGATGAAAGGGTAGGCGCCTGGACTTCGGCATTAGGGTTGTTCATTTTTGCTTTGGTAGGCATTTACAATATCGTTATTTTCATTTTTGGTATTGAATTGAGCCGCTTGGTCATATATTCTGGATATTCAGTTGCCTTGTTGCTAAGTGCTACTTCATTGTTCTATCGCACACCTGGACAAATTAGTACTGAGAAAAATCAAATACTGCGTTATTCTGATTTTTATACCGAACAGGAGCAAAAGTAGCCTTACAGCCTTAGCTGAGCCTTGAACTTTTGCTGTATTACAGTGTTATTACTTAAAAAATTGATCGTATGAAGTTTTCATTTACCACCTTCACTGTAGTAGCTGCATTCATATTGCTCATCGGATGTGGTGCCAATACCAAACCTCATGATGAGCCAGTTCAGGATACAGATGTACGCAAAGTGAACTTAGTTGCTCCTACGGGTAAGGCCATTGCTGCATTTGCAGAAGGGTGCTTTTGGTGTTCTGAACATATTTTTGAAGCGGTTATTGGTGTCGACTCTGCTGTTTCCGGTTATGCTGGTGGCAAAACAAAAAATCCCACCTACGAAAGAGTAAATACAGAGACTACTGGACATGCTGAAACAGTGCTGGTGTATTACGATCCTTCTATTGTGAGCTATGAAGAATTGACCAATGTATTTTTTACTTCTCATGATCCAACCACCAAAGACAGACAAGGGCCTGATCGTGGATCTTCCTATCGCTCTATTTTATTTTACTCCACCCCCCAGGAACTCGACATTGCAGTGAAAGCAAAGGAGCGATACAACAAGTCAGGAATGTTTAAAAATCCGATTGTCTCAGAGATCATGCCATTGAAAGAATTCTATCGTGCTGAAGGATATCACCAGGATTATATTGAACACAACCCTGGTAGCCCTTATGTAATTGGAGTGTCAATTCCACGGTATGAGCTATTCAGGAAAACTTATAAGGGTAAGTTGAAACAAGATTAAGTTTGTAGAATTTATTAAAGCGGACTCTGTATTAATACAGAGTCCACTTTGTTTTACTACTTGCGATAATCCAAAGCTGGTTTTCTATTACCGAGCAATGCTTCGTATTTAAAGTCCGGACCTCTGCGTTGTTCAAATTCTTTCCTTGCCTCTTCCAATAATTTAGGATTACTCATCAGATCAATGGCAGTAAGCGCCATCGTTTTGGCGGCCACCATCATGCCTTTGTATCCAATGGGTGTGCCTCCTGATGCTACTGCCTGCCAACTGTGAGCAGGTGTGCCTGGCACCCAGGTGGCAGCGCGCATGGCTACCAAAGGAACATTCCAGCTGACATCCCCTGTATCTGCAGAAGCTTTTCCATCTTCATGCTCCATGGGTTGAATTTTTCCTGCTTCCGAGATGGGAGGTGTATTGCCTGGTAAAGTTTTCTGTAATTTTTCTGCAAAAGCAATGTCTTCAGCAGTGTATTGTACACCACCTACTTTGGTGAGATTGGCGTGCATCACTCTGGAGAGGGATTCACTGGGGAGGCGATCATAAGTGCCACCAATGATTTCCAACTCCATTTTTGTTTCTGTACCAATGGCTGCACCTTCGGCACACTTGACCACCCGGTTCCACATGGATCTTACTTCTTCCCGGTTTTGATGGCGGATGACATAGTACACTTCTGCATTGGCAGGCACGATGTTGGGCGCATCTCCACCCTTGGTGATCACATAGTGAATTCTGCTTCCCTCTGTTGTGTGCTCGCGCATCATGTTCACCATGTCGTTCATGGCTTCCACTCCATCTAACGCAGAACGTCCGCGTTCAGGGGCTGCTGCCGCATGGGCAGAAACACCGCTGAACCGGAACTTGCCCGAGATGGTAGCTAAATTGGTACTTGGATTACATGCATTGGCATCACCCGCATGCCAGCTCACGATGGCATCCACATCGTTGAAGAGTCCTTCTCTTACCATGTATACTTTTCCCGATCCACCTTCTTCTGCGGGTGTGCCATAAAAGCGAATAGTACCCGATTTCTTGTTAGCTACCATCCAATCTTTAACCCCAATCGCTGCGGCCATCGATCCTGTACCAAATAAATGGTGACCACATGCCTGCCCAGGTGCACCTGCTACTCTTGGTTGTTTTTCCGGTACTGCTGCCTGAGACATACCAGGTAGTGCATCGTATTCACCAAGTATACCAATGACAGGTTTGCCACTACCGTATGTGGCCGTAAAAGCAGTGGGTATGCCTGCCACACCACTTTCAATTTTGAAACCTGCTTTCTGCAGTTCGCTTTGGAGCAAGGCTGCACTTTTTTCTTCGAGGTAACCCAGTTCGGGATTTTCCCATAATTGTTTGGCTACGTTGGTAAACTCGTTGGCCTTTGCATCGAGGGCTTTTATAACATTGTCTTTATCCTTTTGTGCAAATGCCGAAGAGACTGAGAGAAAAATAATTAGAAGAAGGGAGGTAAAGCTTTTCATTATTGTTGTTTTAGGTTTGGTGTCCAATTTCTTTATTGATACTCTCCAACAATTGCTCGTTGGTATCCATACTTCTGTATTGGTATAGATAGATATGGAATGTATTCAAAAAGTGAGGAGAATAAAAGGGAATTATACAGGAGGCATTGCATTCTTAATTACAATGGTGAAAATTATCCCTTCAATTCGCTAAATTGACTTTGCCCGGTGGCTAAATTATGAAAGACAGGAATACATTTGTTGCAGCTTTGCGCAAAGCAATAAGCGGAGAAATTTTGGATGATGCTTATTCGATAGGCATGTATGCTACCGATGCCAGCATCTATCAGATGAAACCTATCGTGGTGGTGATTCCTGCAGATGAGGCAGACGTTAAGAAAGCAGTGGCTATCGCCAACCAATTCAAAGTCTCCATTCTGCCGAGAGGTGGCGGTACCAGCCTTGCCGGGCAAAGTGTAGGCAGGTCCATGATACTGGATTTCTCTAAGCACATTAACCAGATTCTTGAAATCAACGAACAAGAAAGATGGGTGCGCGTACAACCAGGTAAAATACGCGATGAACTCAATGCTGCTTTGGCAAAATACAACCTTCACTTTGCTCCAGATCCCGCCACTACCAGCAGGGCCAATGTAGGTGGAATGGTGGGCAACAACTCTTCAGGCATGAAGAGCATTTTGTACGGAAAAACAGTGGACCATGTGCTGGAGGCCAGGGTAATTCTTGCAGATGGTACTGAATGTCACTTCAAAGATCTTTCTCCTGCATCCTATGCACAGAAAGAAGAAACAGGAGGAAGAGAAGGTGATATTTACAGGAAGTTTAAAAAACTTGTGGAGCAAAATGCAACTGCAGTAACAGAACGTTTTCCTAAAATCATGCGCAGGGTGGGCGGTTACAACCTTGATGAATTCGTAGGAAAGGAAAATTGGAACTTGGCGAAGTTGGTTACAGGTAGTGAAGGCACATTGGCTGTAACACTTGAATTGAAACTTAATCTTGAACCTTTACCCAAATTTAAAACCGTTTGTGCACTTCATTTCAATTCTTTTCTGGATGCCATCTCAACGGTTAGTGATATATTAAAATACAAGCCGGCAGCAGTTGAGATCATCGATGAAACGGTGATCAAGCTCAGTCGTTCCAATCTCACCACCAGATCGTATTGTCACTTCATCCACGGAGAACCGGGTGCGATTTTGCTGGTAGAGTTCTACGATGAGGACAAGGAGCAGGTGATGAGGCGCACGCAACAAATGGCCGATGACCTTAAACGGCAGGGTAAGGGATATGCTTACCCCATTTACGCTGAAGGCAAGGAGTACAATGAAGTGCTTTTGGTGCGTAAAAAAGGCCTTGGACTGATGATGGGCATGACAGGAGGGCCTAAACCACTGGCATTTATTGAAGATGCGGCCGTGCCTGTTGAGCATTTACCTGCCTATATCGATCAGGTGGTGAAGATATGCGCCAAATACGGCACCCATGCGGCCATGTATGCCCATGCCAGCGTAGGATTGATCCACGTAAGGCCTATCCTTGATTTGCGCAAGCAGGAAGACATCGATAAAATGAAACACATTGCCAATGAAGCCTTTGAACTGGTAGTGAAATACGGTGGATCGTGGAGCGGTGAGCACGGTGATGGCATGGTACGAAGCCCTTTCAACGAGCAGTTTTTTGGTTCACAATTGTACAATGCGTTTAGGGAGGTGAAGAAGCTTTTCGATCCCGACAACCTGATGAATCCGGGCAAAGTAGTGGAAGCAGAGCCCATGGATAAGAATTTGAAATATGGGGCTACCTATAAAGATCAGGAGGTAACCAGTCAGTTTCATTACAAGGCAGAAGGCAACTTCTCAGAAAGTGTTCACATGTGTACCGGTGTAGGTGAATGCAGAAAAACCATAGGCGGTACCATGTGTCCCAGCTTCAAGGCTACAAGAGATGAAGAACATTCTACGCGGGGCAGGGCCAATGCCTTGCGCATGGCAATGTCCAATCAACTCGATGATCAGGGGTTAACGAGTCTGCGGTTGCATAAAGCACTTGATTTGTGTCTTTCTTGCAAAGCATGCAAATCAGAATGTCCAAGTAATGTGGACATGGCCAAAATGAAAAGCGATGTGTTGCAATTGTATTACGATAAACATGGCGCATCGCTTCGCGACAAAATGATTCGCGATTCATCAAAAGCATCCAGTCTTTTTTCAGGTCTGTTTTCGGGTATTGTCAATGCCTTACAGCATACCACTTTTTTCCGATCTGCCCTTCATAGTCTATCGGGATTTGACAAGAGAAGGATCTTGCCTGACTACGCGCCAGAACCTTTTTACAAATGGTTTCGCAAGTATGGGAAGCAGCAATCCAATAAGGAAAAGCAAGTAGTTTTGTTTGCGGATACTTATCTCAATTTTCATGAACCCCACATTGGTATTGCAGCGTTCGATTTGCTCACAGCCTGTGGGTATGAGGTGATATTGGCTAATGTAGGCTGTTGTCAACGCCCGAAAATCTCTCACGGTTTTTTAAAGGATGCTAAAAAGGAAGGTCAATCTACATTGGATAAGCTGAAAGTGTACTTAAGTAAAGGATTGGATGTAGTGGTTTGCGAACCCAGCTGTGCTTCTGCCCTGAACGAAGATTTGCCCGACCTGATTGCCTCCGAGGAGCTGGCAGCACAATTAAAAGGGCAGGTAATGATGATTGATGTATTCCTGAACAAGGAAATGGAAAACGGTAGGCTAACAGCCAAACTTCAATTGAAGGAGGGTGATGTAGCCATCCACGGACATTGTCATCAAAAGGCTTTGTATGGTACGGCTACCATGAAAAAAAACATTGAAGTCAACGGGCACATGATTGATGAAATTCCTTCAGGATGTTGTGGTATGGCTGGATCGTTTGGCTATGAAAAAGAACACTATGATTTGTCAGAGAAGATAGGAGAGAGCATTCTCTTTCCCAAGGTTCGCAGCCTAAAAGAGGGAACGACAGTTGTGGCCAATGGTTTTAGTTGCCGTCATCAGATTGAACATTTTACAGGGGTAAAACCCAAGCATTGGGTGGAAGTGGTGAGGCCTTCTTGATATTGGATTTAAAAATTATGATGATGCGCATAGAATTTACTATTGATAAAGTGTGGTTGTTGTCAACTGTAAATTGCCAATTAGATTAATAGATGTCTTTAACAACTCTCGCCTTTCTCGCACTTCTTCCCATTCTTGTAGCAGGAGTAATGCTAGTTGGGTTTCGGTTGCCAGCGCGAGTAGCTATGCCTGTTGCATTTGTATTGACCGCTATCATCGCCTATGCCATTTGGGGATTGACAATCGTCACTTTGATTGCTTCCTGTATTCAAAGCCTGTTCATCACCTTTGATATTTTATACATCATTTTTGCAGCAATTTTGTTGCTTAACCTTCTGAAAAATTCAGGAGCTATTCAAACCATCAGAGTTGGTTTTGCAGACATCAGCCCCGATAGAAGGGTTCAGGTAGTGATCATTGTCTGGTTATTCGGTTCCTTTATTGAAGGTGCCTCTGGCTTTGGTACCCCAGCTGCAATTGTTGCGCCATTACTGCTGGCATTGGGATTCCCTGCGCTGACAGCGGTAATGTTGGGGATGATGGTGCAAAGCACGGCTGTTACCTTTGGAGCAGTAGGTACACCCGTTTTAGTGGGTATACGGGGTGGACTTCAAAACCCGGGACTGGATGCCCAGTTAGCAACGCAGGGCCTCAACTTCATGGATTACATTCAACTGGTAACTACCAATGTGGCGATTATGCACGCCATAGCCGGTACCCTGATGCCCGTGATTATGGTTTGCATGATGACCCGCTTTTTTGGCAGTAAAAGATCCTGGCGTGAAGGTTTGGAAATTTTTCCATTCGCCCTGTTGGGTGGATTGGCATTTACTATTCCCTATTTGCTTACTGGGATTTTTCTTGGCCCAGAGTTTCCCTCATTGTTGGGAGCGCTCGTAGGTATGACCATTGTAGTGTGGGTTGCAAAAAAAGGATGGTTGCAACCATCCAAAACCTGGTCTTTTCCCCAGCGCAATGATTGGCCAGTTCACTGGATGGGCAAATTGGATCCGGCAGCTGAATTGAGTGCCAAAACTGACCTTAGCCTGGCCCGATCATGGGGTCCATATGTAATGGTGGTGAGCCTTCTCGTAATAAGCCGACTTTCACAACTTCCCTTTAAAAGTTGGCTTTCTTCCATCACCATTCAATGGAATGAGATTTTGGGTACATCGATTTCGGCATCTAGTGCACCGTTGTATCTGCCGGCCACTGTTTTATTCATTGTGTGTTTGATTACCCTATTCTTTCATCGCATGGAGGGGAGTCAGGTAAAGGCAGCGTTCACAGAAAGCAGTAGGATGATCTTTGGTGCTGGCTTTGTGCTGCTGTTTGCTGTGCCAATGGTGCGGATCTACATCAACTCTGGTATTAACCTGAAAGGCATTGAAGGAATGCCTATTGTAATGGCCGAATGGGTGGCCGTGCATGTAGGCCAGGTATATCCGTTTTTTGCACCTTCTATTGGTGCATTGGGTGCTTTTATTGCCGGAAGCAATACCGTGAGCAATTTGATGTTTAGTTTCTTCCAATTTGGTGTGGCCGAAAGATTGATGATGCCAACAGCGCTAATTGTAGCCTTGCAGGCCGTAGGTGCGGCAGCCGGCAATATGATTGCCATACATAATGTGGTTGCCGCCTCAGCCACAGTGGGCTATCTGGGTAATGAAGGCATTGTACTAAGAAAGACGATTATCCCTATGCTGTATTATCTGACGTTGGTGGGGCTGCTGGGAATGATTGCTGTTTCGCTTTGACAGGATTGTTGTTTATCCAAGATTCTAAATGCCTCCAAACTGTGACAATGCCAGGCTGGCAAAAGTAAGTGTTAGGAAAAAACCAAACATATCGGTGATGGTGGTAAGAATAGGTCCTGACGCAAGGGCTGGATCTGTTCCGAATCTGCGAAGTATAAGAGGTATTGTACCACCAATAGATACAGCTACAATGGTGTTGAGCATGAGTGCTCCACCTACAATAAAACTGAGTACCAGGCTTCCTTTCCATAGAAATGCCACCAACCCTATGAGTACACCGAGGACAAGCCCATTAAGTATACCTACAGAAAACTCCTGTAACCAAACGCGTACCACCTCAAAAGGGCGAATTACACCGAGTGACAATTCACGTAAACTAACTGCCACCGCCTGATTACCAGAGCAACCACTCATATCAGAGATAATGGGCAGAAATACAGCCAATGCGATCACTGAACTAAGTACATCCTGATGGAATGCGATAACACTGGCCGCCAGTATATTCAACAGTATGTTTACACTGAGCCATGACAGCCTTCGCCTGGATCTTAAGAGTACAGGCATGGTGCGCAACTCTTCTCCACCAACGATACCCTGTGTCTCCAGCAATTCGATATTGGCTTTTTCTGATTTGGCATCCAGAATGTCTCTGCGAAGTACAACACCCACCAACACACCCTCATCGTTAGTGACAGGGGCACCATAAAAGTCGTAGTCATTGACAAAGTTGATCAGCTCGCGCAATGTTGCTGTATCTTTCACAGAAATCACATCAGGGTGAACAATTTTATCAAGATGAGTTTCAGTGGTGGAGAGCAGCAGGTCACGCATCTGGAGTACGCCTTCCAGGCGACCTTGCCTCGTGACATAAATGTATTGCAGGTTATATCCTTCGTACTCGTGTGCATTTTCCCTGAGTTCACGCACCACATGGCCCACAGTATGATGTTCGTCAAATGATAAGAATTCAGTGATCATCATACCACCGGCAGTATCTGGGTCGTACTTAATGAGCCTTCGAGCGCTTTCTGCCTCTTCCGGTTCCATTTGCGATAAGATGGCCTCGGCTTCCTCTTCCTCCATCTCTGTAAGCAAGTCTGCCTGGTTATCACTGTCCAGTTCGTTGAAGATGGCCGCTGCCTTGTCGGCCTCCATGTCCTCCATAATATCGGCAGCGTGATATTCAGGAATGTCTTCCAGCAATTCGGCCGCATCTTCAGGGGACAACAAGGTGAGTAGTTGAAGTTGTTTTTCCTTGTCCAGGCGACTGATGGAAAGTACAATGTCTTCCGTCTTCATCGACTTGAGGTATTCATTCAACTGCTCTGCCTGATTGCCCTTCATCAGGCTGATCAGCTTCTCCCAGGGGCGCTTCACATCTTCCATATCAATTGCTTTTGCGAAAGTTATTAAATATAGAATACCCTTTGTCAGTGTAAGAAAGGATTACTTTATTGCCATGGATAATTTCACCCGCGTGTTCCAATGATAGATTCTTTATTTACTTTCTCTTTAACCGTATTTACGGGTTTTTTCGCCATTATGAATCCCATTGCCAATATTCCCATCTTCATTGGGATGATGGAAGGAAAAGACAAGAAAACGCAAAGGGAAATTGCCAAGACTGCAACCATTACAGCCTTTTTCATTGTTTTTTTCTTTGTACTTCTTGGTAAATACATTTTCGAAATCTTTGACATTACCATTCCCACTTTTAAACTGGCTGGTGGCCTACTTATTTTTTATGTGGGTTTTAAAATGCTGCAGTCGAATAAAAAGGAACAAAAGGATGTGTCTGAAAGAACAACGGATGATGGTATCGCTATTTCACCTTTGGCCATTCCTATATTGGCAGGGCCAGGTACAATTGTTACTGCTATGAACTATGCAGCCGAAGCCGACTACTTACAAATCGGAATCATCATTGCTATTTTTGCCCTGATTACCTATATGACGTTTGTAGCGTTCAACCTGAGCGACACCATTGTGAAGAAGATGGGTAACAGTTTAATCAAAGTGATTGGCAAGATCATGGGATTGATTCTTGCTATCATCGGCACGGGCATGGCTGTGGAAGGAATTAAGCTGGCGTTTGGATTAAAATCGTAGCAGTCTATTTTTCCAGCGAAAACCTAAATGTAGATCCGTTACCAATTTCTGAATCTACCTGAATGAAGCCGCCTGAGTTTTCTATCAGTTTTTTTACGGTAGCCAGCCCAATACCGCTCCCCGTTTGCCCAAACCTGTCTTTGGGATTCATGATACTGAACAATTCAAATATTTTATTTTTGAATTGAGGGGCTATGCCAGGTCCATTGTCATTCACAGAAAAAACATAATGGCTTTTTGTTTCATAAGCTTCTATTTTGACAATGATTTTGTCCTTGTCGTTGTATTTGATGGCATTGGAAATCAGGTTCAGCAACACATGGTATAGAATAGTTCTGTTGACCTGTATTGCTGTCAGTTCAGATTTTAATTCTATGGTGATATCTGCAGTTGTGTGATGGAGGTCACTGATGTCATCAATCAAAGCACTAAGAATGACGGCATTTTTGTTTTCTTTGAAGTAGGAATCACTCTTGCTGTACGCCAGTAAACCCTCGATCAGCTTTTTTAGTTTGACTGAGGAAGTTTTAATCATATCAAGCATATGATTGCCTTCTTCATCTATTTTCTTTCCATAGTCATCTAAGAAAAGATCGGCCAGCATAGAGATGTTGTTCAAGGGAGATTTGAGATCGTGGGCGGCCAATGTTGCGAACCTCTCCAGGTTTTGATTGCTTTCTTCTAAATCCTTAAGTGTTTTCTCCAGCGTCAATTTCTTTTTGCGGAGTTCAAACAGGCGCATTACCTGCTTAGACAATGCGTTGAGTGATTTAACCTGATGAGACTCCAGCTTCCGGGGCTTATCATCAATTACACACAGGGTACCTAATGGCAACCCTTTTTCAGTAACCAAAGGTACCCCGGCATAAAAGATCACATGAGGGTTTCCGGTTACAAGGGGATTGTCATGAAAGCGCTCATCTTTCCGGGCATCTTCTATTTCAAAAACATTTTCTGGTGCATTGATGGCATGAGCACAAAAGGCAAGTTCTTTGGGAGTATGATCAACATCCAGTCCATGGTGAGATTTAAACCACTGACGTTCACCATCCAATAAGCTGATTAAAGAAATAGGAGTGCCACAAATAGAAGCTGCGATGGTAGTAAGACTGTCAAAGTCCTCTTCCGGTAAGGTGTCAAGGATGGCAAAGGAATCTAACTCTTTTAGTCTTTCTTTCTCACGAACATGATCCTTTGGTCTGATCAAAACTATAGTTTAAAAAATCGCTTTAAAAAACCTTTCTTTTCTCGTTCTGCTCGTTCTGCTTCCAGTTGGTCTAAAGTAGTTCGAAGTCTCACAAATGAGGATAAATCTTTGTGTATGAAAGCCACGGCACCTAGCTTCTTCACCTTTTGCGGCAACTCCGAGTCGTCAGAAGAAGTGTAATAGATCACTGGGATGCCAGACTTTTTCTTAATGACTTTAAGATATTCCAAGCCTGTTTTTTCATTACCTCCATCAAAGTAATGATCGAGCACAATTGCGAATGGTTTGTCATGGAGATGCTCTAATATTTCTTCTGGGTTACTAAAAGTGCGCACCTTGAAGTCACCGACCATATTTTCAAAATGCCTTTGCAACACCTTTTGTTGGATAGGGTCATCTTCAACAATGAAAACCACTTTGTCCATATTCACTTTTTTGATACCATGTAAATTAAACATTTCATGGATTCAGCCCAACTATTTTACTTTATCCTAAATGAACATGTATGTTTTGGGAGATTAATGTCAAAAATAAAGATTCTAACCTGATGTCAGTTTCTCTATTTGGAGTCGGATAACTTCTGCCTCGGCTTGCTTTTGATCACTAGCGGTACGATTGGAGTGCGAAAGTTTGTAGGCATCGGCCATTAGCTTTTGATATTTTTCCTGAAGTACTTCCAACTCCGACTTTTTTTTGAACAGATTAAACATGGTGTGTTGTGTTAATTTAACTTTTAATTTTCGACATGCCACCGTCTACATGAATGATTTGGCTGGTAATCCATTTGGATTTTTCTGAAAGCAGAAAGGCAGCCATCTCGGCCAAATCTATAGGTGAGCCAATCTTTTGCAGGGGATGGTTCTTGGCATTCGCTTGTTTTTTCTCTTCACTGCTTAGCAGTTTGGCTGCCAGGGGAGTATCTGTTAGTGAGGGGGCAATGCAATTGACCCTGATGGTAGGGGCCAGTTCAGCTGCGAGCGCACGGGTTAGTCCTTCCAATGCTCCTTTGGAAGCGGCCACCTGCGAGTGAAACTGAAAGCCCACTTGCACGGCAACAGTTGAGAAAAAGACAACGGCCGGGTTTTTACTTTTCTTTAGCAATGGCAATACGGCCTGCAATACTTTTACCGCCCCCACTACATTGAGTTCATAATCAGTTATATACTCCTGGGGTTGGATGCGGGCAAAGGGTTTGAGGTTAATACTTCCAGGGCAATACACCAAGCCATCTAGTTGTGAAGGTAAAAAATCCAGTGATAATGAATCTTCCATCACATCCAGATAATGATAGGAGACGTTGGCATGAGTCGAATCTACCTTGGTATTTCTATAGGTGCCAAATACCCGATGTCCTTCAGACAGTAGTTGTTCAGTCAATTGTTTTCCGATGCCTGACGAGGCGCCTATGATCAAGAATTGCTTCATGTAAGGTTAAAACTTAAAATGTTTAACTTCCTAACAGGAGCAAGCACAAAAGGTTTATTTATTCTGAGGTGTGGTTGTTACTACCACTAGGAAGTAGATCATCACGAGTGTAGTGATGATACCCGTTACAAGAAAGGTGGTGCTGGCACCGAACCGATACCAGATGAATCCTGCCAGTGAACTGGCCAGCAGCATACATATGCTCTGGAAACCTGCATAGGTGCCAATAGCTGTTGCGGTGTCCCGGCTTTCAGTGATATTAGTGATCCATGCTTTGGAAATTCCCTCAGTAGCCGCAGAGTAGACTCCATACAATAAGAACAATAACAAAATGGGGACAACACCCTGTGCCCAACTCATTCCAAAATAGACAATAGAAAACACAGCAAGACCAAATACATACATGCGCTTGAGTCCTATCTTATCGGCAAGTATACCCAGCGGAAAAGCAAACAAAGCATAAATCAGGTTATAAAAAATGTATACACCTATAACCATCGTATCGCTTAACCCAGCTTCTTTGGCTTTGAGCAACAGAAACACATCAGAACTGTTAAACAATGCAAAAGCCAATAGGCCGATCACAACTTTGCGATAAGCAGAAGGTGCTATTTTCCAATATTGTAGAAATGAGAAAAAGGAGGTTGTAGGAGTTTTCTTGCTAACACTTTTGGTTTTTAAGAGCAATGATACAAGCACTGCCAGCATACCCGGGATAAATGCTGCAAAGAAAAGGGTCCTGTAGTCCTCCGGATAAAAATATAAATAAAGGAGAGCCAAAAGCGGTCCAAGTACTGCTCCTAGAGTATCCATGGAGCGATGAAGTCCAAATATTTTTCCTTTGGTAGCGGGTGTCGCTTCATCGGAAAGAATGGCATCTCTGGCGCCCGTGCGAATGCCTTTACCCAGCCGATCGAGTGTGCGGGCAAAAAACAGCCAGAGTGGATATACGAACACAGCCATCATCGGTTTGGAAATGGCACTAAGCGCATAACCCAGTTGTACAAAAGGGGTCCGCTTACCGGAGAGATCGGAGCGTTGCCCAAAATAACCTTTGCTCAAACCCGTTGCCGCCTCTGCTACGCCTTCCAGTATGCCGATTAGAAAAACGGAAAAACCTATCGTCTTTAAATACAAGGGCATCACAGGGTAGAGCATTTCGCTGGCAGTGTCGGTAAACAAGCTGACCCAGGATAAAACCCAAACGGTACGAGTGATGTGTTTCAATTGTAGCTAAAGATGTAATAAAGTTAAGGTAAAACCATTCACCTGGGGCTACAAGGGAATAATTAGATATAATGATTAAAGTCATCTTTAGAGATGCAGCTGGTCATTAATATTATGACCGTAACTTATCAGATTGGCATCAAAATTCTGCCAATGAAACCCGTTGTTTCCAAAACCATATTATCCTTATCTGCTCTCTTAGCTGCCCTGTTTGGAGGAGTCACGCTCTTTATGAGTGCTTCTGTTATTTTTGATCTCTTTGGTATTCGTGCCATGGAAGGTAATTTTGTGTGGCATGTGGTGATTGTCAATTTCATCTGTGGTATTATTTACATCAGTTCATCTTTTGGATTTTTTGAGCAAAAGCGTTGGACCACTACACTATTGGCTATTGCCACTGTTTTATTGTTGCTTGCGCTTAGCGGTTTGGTAGTACACATTGCCTACCAACTTCCGTACGAAGAGAAAACGGTCAAGGCCATTGTGTTCAGAATTTTTATGACCGTGCTGCTTACCGGTATTTCCTGGCGCCTGATTTCTCACAACCGGCAAAGCATTGTCTAAAATTACTGAGGCTCTACCAGCAACTTTTCGCAAACTGTGCGGGTGAAGGTTTCGGCAGGATGACCTTTATAGGCTACTACCATGCTTCCATCAAATGGTTCCACAGACTTAATCTTCAGATGAGTGCCCAGACTCAGTTCCCTGCTGTTCAGAAACTTCAGGAATTCCGCTGACGAGTGTGACAGCGCTGCCAGTTTAAGTGACGTACCGGGTTTGTAATTACTCAAAGGCTCAAATTGTTCTTGTGCAATCTTACCGTCCTTGTCAGGAATGGGCGAGCCGTGTGGATCAATAGGAGGTCGGCCCATCAGTTCGTCCATACGTTCAAAGAAGGCTGGTGAATCGATGTGTTCTACCTGTTCGGCTATTTCATGTACTTGCTCCCAGCCAAAGCCCATTTTTTCGACCAGGTACATTTCGGTTAATCGATGTTTGCGGATGATAAGGGCGGCAGCCTTTTCACCTTTGGCAGTCAGCGTTATGGGTTTGTATTTCTCGTATTTCACCAGTCCTTGTTTCTTGAGGTTTTTAACCATGCTGTTTACGGTGGGATTACTCACCTTCAAGGATGCACTGAGTTCGGAAATGGTCACTTCTCCTTTCTGATTTGCCAGCGCGTACAACGTCTTTAAATAGTTTTCTTCTGTCTGTGAAGCCATTTTATTCCTTTTCAGGGTCTAAAATAGAAAATTGTTCCAAAAGGATTTGTTAGAAGACTCTAACTTATTAATTTTGTGCTACTGAAGTTAGATTTTGATACCCCTAAATACCAAATGGTGCGATACATCCTTACCTGCGGGATCCTGTTAATAAGTGTTGTTGCACTGGCGCAATACGGTCGCATAAAGGGAACCGTATACAATCCGCAAGGAGAAGGGTTGCCGTACGCCACCATTCAGGTGGTAGGCACCAACAATGGCACCTCCGCGGATGCCAACGGGCAATTTATTATAGAACATGTACCAGCAGGAGAAAGAACCCTTGAGGTTAGATCCATTGGCTTTCTTACCTACAACCAGAAGGTTAAAGTAACAGCAGGGGAAACCCTGGTATTAAAACTTAACCTTCAGGAAGATAATTTTCATTTGAATGAAGTAGTGGTAACGGGTACGCGTACCGAAAAACGAAAGACGGATTCGCCTGTGATTGTGAACCTTGTGAACAGCGAAGAGTTGGATCAAGTGGTGGCCGCCAGTCTCTCAGAAGGCTTGCGCTTTCAGCCAGGCTTACGTGTGGAAACCGATTGCCAGACCTGCAATTATACCCAGTTGCGTATAAACGGCCTACAAGGAGGATATTCCCAAATACTCATCAACGGACGGCCCATCTTTAGTCCACTTACAGGACTTTATGGCATGGAGCAGATTCCTGTGAACATGATCGAAAAAATTGAAGTGGTGCGCGGTGGTGTTTCGGCACTGTATGGCTCAAGTGCCATCGGAGGTACTGTCAACGTGATCACCAAAATTCCTGAAGAGAATGGTTACAATTTTTCACATACCTATCAAAGTGTGAACGGCAGGGCAAACGACAACATCGTAGCCGGCAACGCCACAGTTGTTAATCCGCAACAAAATGCAGGAGCATCTGTATTTATCAACCATCGGAACAGAAGTGCCTATGATGCCAATGGCGACAACTTTTCCGAGTTGCCACTGTTAAAAAACAATTCTTTCGGCACCAACTTCTTTTGGCTACCGACCGATAATCAAAAGTTGGAGGTGAGCCTAAGCAACATTAACGAATACCGTTATGGGGGAGAAATGGTAGACCTACCCGCTTACCTTACCCTTCAATCGGAAGAGCGCACCCACCATGTGTGGATGGGCAGCATCGACTACCAGACGTTTTTTAACGAAAAGAAAAACTCGCTGATCCTTTATTATGGTGGGCAGCGTACTACTCGCGATCATTACACCGGCATACAGCCTGATGGTGGCACGGAGTTGGAACAGTTCCTCATCGATCCGCCTTACGGCACCTCCAACGTGGTTACCCACCAGGGCGGTGTGCAATTGAACAACCGACTGGATCAGTTTCTGGGGGGCAGTGCAGTGCTTACTGTAGGCTCTGAATTTGTTTATGACGATGTACTGGACCGCATCGACTCTTATAACTATATGATCGACCAGTCTACTTCAGATTTGGGCGTATTTGTTCAAAACGATTGGGACATTACACCGCAACTGAATTTTTTATCAGGCTTCCGCCTGGATAAACACAACCTGGTCGACCATGCTATCTTTAGTCCACGGCTTTCACTTTTGTATAAGCTGAAGGGCACCACACAATTCAGGGTGGGGTGGGGTACTGGCTTTCGTGCGCCACAAGCATTTGATACCGACATGCATATTGCTTTTGCGGGCGGAGGGGTGTCACGCATTTCGCTTGCCGATGACTTGATGGAAGAACGCTCCAATAGTTTTACTGCATCAATTAACTATGACAAGGCCACAGAACATTTCATCGCAGGTTTTACCTTAGAGGGATTTTATACTTACCTCAATAATGCTTTTTTTCAGTTTCCGCTGGGAGAAGATGCTTTTGGTCAGCGGTTTGAAAAACGCAATGGCAAGGGTGCTACCGTAAAGGGAGTGACACTGGAAGCCAGAGCCAATTTTGACTATGTTTTTCAAATCGATGCGGGATTCACGGTGCAGTCCAGCTTGTTTGACGAGCCCGTAGAAAACATCAATGGCCTGGAGGCCAAGCGGGAATTTTTGAGAACACCCAACCACTACGGCTATGGTACGCTTACTTACACACCTACCAAAAAATGGAATTTCAGTACCAATATAGTGTACACCGGGAACATGCAGCTGGCCCACTTCGGAGGTGAGGGCACAGGCCAGTTCACAGACGAATACATAACCTCGCCCACGTTTACGGAAGTAGGATTGCGGGTCGGACATACTTTCAGTCTGGCCAAAAGCAAAGCCGGCCTGGAGGTATTTGGTGGGGTTAAAAACCTTTTCAATGCCTATCAGCGGGATTTTGATGTTGGTAAAAACAGGGACAGTAATTTTGTTTATGGCCCCGGCTTGCCCCGTACTTTTTTGGTGGGCCTGAGACTAAAGTCCTTATAACGAAAGATGAGTTTGAGGAAAACCATAGCGCTGGCTGCTATACTTTTTTTTACAACCGAAACAAAGGCCCAGGAGCAGGTGAACTGGATCAACTTCGAACAGCTGGAAGAAGCACTGCAAAAGCAACCAAAAAAGGTATTCGTGGATTTTTATGCAGACTGGTGCAAGTACTGCCGCAGGATGGACCGCCTGGCTTTTCGCGACAGTAGGGTAGTAGAGCTACTCAATGATGACTACTATGCCGTGCGTATGGACATTGAATCCACTGACACTGTTATGTTTGGCGGAAAGAAATATGTCAATGAACGCGCCAGGAAAGTGAATTCAGTGCACCAGATAGCCTTGTTGATGGCAAGCCGCAAAGGAAAACCCTTTTCATTACCTGCCATGGTCATTCTAGACGAGCATTTTGAAGCCCAAGCAAGGTATTTTCAATACCTCACTGCCGAGCAGTTATTGGGCGTGCTCACAGACAGGGATTAAAAGCTATCATTTTGAGGAAGCGTCTGGAAACTATAAATAAGTTGGATAGTATTCAAAGTATCTGACTGAGTTGCCCGCTGTCTCGGTAAAACCCACCACTATATCCCTGAATATTAAATTTTATAAAGAAAAAAGACCTGGTACCTATATATTTACCAGGGTGTAATCTATAACATACATGGTATCATTGACTGGAATACTTAAAATCAACAATAAAAAACTCCTTCTGGTATTCTTTTGCCTATGGTTCTACTTTGAAACCTATGGTCAGGAATCTGCTGACTGGATAAAGTTGGATAATGAAGAATTTGGATTCATCATTGAATTTCCCGGACAACCTACCAGCAATCCTCAAGTGGTCAATACTGTGCTGGGTAAAATCAAAATGAATGTATTTCAGCTTGATTTATCAACTGACAGCATTAATGACAACCTTATATACATGGTCAATTACTCAGAATACCCCGACTCAATAATCAATGAGTCCATAGATACAGATGACTTTTTTAAGAGCTCAATAAACGGTATGGTAACCAATATTCATGGTAGACTTCTTGAAGAAACCGTAATAGATATTGATGGGTATGCAGCAAGAGCAGTGAGGATTAATATAAATGAGGGCGCTGCGGTAGTAACTTCGAGACTGGTACTAGTAAGAAATAAATACTTCATACTCATGACCATTACTGAAACAAGAAAGGACTTGAATAAAAGTATGGATAGATTTTTCGAATCTTTCCAGCTGAAACAATAAATGGAGGAGGTACTTTATTAAAAGCAAATAGCGCATATGATTACCAGCATTGAAAATTTCTTTAAGGAACCGGGCAAGTGGAAGAAAGAGTATGCCCAGTTAAGAACAATCATTTTAGCGTGTGGGTTGAATGAAGAATTGAAGTGGGGTAAGCCTTGTTATACCTTTAATGGTAGTAATATTGTACTGATCCACGGGTTTAAAGAATACTGCGCCCTTTTGTTTCACAAAGGAGCATTGATGAAAGACGAGCATAATATCCTCATTCAACAAACAGACAATGTACAGGCTGCCCGTCAGATTCGGTTTACCAGTTTACCTGAAATTGTAAAGATGAAGGCTATAGTGAAAGACTATGTGAAGGCAGCCATAGAAATAGAGAAAGCCGGATTGAAAGTAAAACTTAAAAAGACTTCTGCTTATGCCGTACCAGAGGAATTCAAGAAGGTTTTAAAAGAATACCCTGAGTTGAAAGCTGCCTTCGAGACCTTGACACCAGGCAGACAAAGAGGATATCTGCTTCACTTTTCTCAAGCCAAACAATCGAAGACACGTATGGCCAGGGTGGAAAAATGTATTCCAGATATTTTAGAGGGTAAAGGTTACAACGAAAGGTAAGTGCTAATGATTTTAACACATTTAAAATCAATTAACGGTTAATACACCAATTCTCCTATGGCAAAGAAGGGTACAAAGGATTTGTCGACAAAACAACAACAGGAACTACTTGTTGTATTGAAAGACCGATTTGAAAAGAACAAAGTTCGTCATAAGGGCATCGAATGGCTAAAGATAAATACCAGACTTGAAGGTCAAAAAGATAAATTGTGGTCGCTCCATGAAATGGAAATAACAGGAGGTGAGCCCGATGTGGTAGGGCATGACAAAAAAACAGGTGAATATATTTTTTACGATTGTGCGGAAGAGAGTCCGATAGGCCGTAGAAGTCTTTGCTACGACAGGGAAGCATGGATAGCAAGGAAAGCCAATAAACCAAAGAACAACGCGATGGATGTGGCTATTGCCATGGGGATAGAGATTTTAACAGAACAACAATATCGGAATTTGCAAAGGCTAGGAAATTTTGACATGAAAACATCAAGTTGGTTAAAAACTCCTGATGCCATCAGGAAATTGGGCGGTGCCCTATTTGGTGATTTTCGTTTTAATCAAGTGTTTGTTTATCATAACGGTGCGGAGTCGTATTATGCAGCTAGGGGATTTCGAGGTATATTGAAAGTATAATCAAATATAAAAGATGCCTATGGCGGGAGAAATCAATCGTGTTCAACTACTCAAAACAATGAGACCAACATTGAATCAAGGGGAATACGTGTTTGTGTCTGTAATGGATAGCACTGGAATTGATCGCTCAATTACGATTTGCGAGTTCAAAGAGAAGGAAGGTATTACGATTGTACTTGAAAAAAGTAAAGCAGAGGAGCTGCAACTCAAATACGATTATGTAGCATCCTGGATTACCTTAACGGTTCACAGCGCATTGGAAGCGGTAGGTTTTACGGCAGCCTTTTCAGCAGAATTGACAAAGCACCATATAAGTTGTAACGTGATAGCTGGCTATTATCATGACCATATTTTTGTAGATAAAAAGGACGCACAAAAAGCCATGAAGACCCTAACTGACTTGGCCGAAAGCCATCAATAAACACGGATTCTAGATCATTCCAATTTTTAGCCTTATGCGCTTGCAGAAGTTAAATTGAATTTCTACTTTTATATTAAAAGTACTTTTAAATGTATTATTTAAGCCATTTTTACCCTCCAACATACGATGACACTAGCCAATAAAAGACTTATCGCCATAGTGCTCTCAGTAGTGCTACTATTGTTTGTTCCCTTGATCGCTATGCAGTTTACTGATGAAGTCAACTGGAAATTGGGAGATTTTATAATTGCTGCGGCTCTGCTATTTGGTGCAGGCTTGGTATGTGAATGGGTATTAAGGAAAGTGCCCAAAAGTACCTACCGGATCGCCATCATTGCCGTTGTCTTGGCCATACTCCTTCTCATTTGGGTTGAATTAGCGGTTGGCCTTTTCGGTACCCCTTTTAGTGGAACGTAGGCGGTGAAAACGACAAATGATTCAAGTAATGTGTATGGGTATGCAAGGAAAGTCTTAAAATTAAAGGCTGCATCTATAGCACTTTTTCACAGGAATTATGCGTAATATCATCCTCAAATTTTACCCCTATGAAAAATGCTATTGCCTTGCTGCTTGTCGGACTTATGCTCACCTCATGCAGCTTCAGTGCTGGTACCCATAAGGATTTGGGTACCGGATTGTCCTATAATTATAATGGCTTTTCTGTAGATGAGGTTTTGTTGGCTGATGCTGACAACAATGTGATGAGCAACAATGAAGTTGAGCTCAATTCCGAGATCTCCATTGTAGTGCAGGGTCTTTCCAACTATGAGTTAAAGGATGATAAAGCCTATCCCGGATTGATGATGCAGGTACTCGATAAGCAGGGAGTAGCAATCATCGATGAGGCAGATTTGTTTGCCGGAAGTAATGGTTATTCTACCAGTGATGCTTCCATTGTGCGCGGTACAGTTACAGTGGGTGACCCGATGGTGTCAGGACAAACCTATCTTATGAAAATTCGCGTATGGGATAAAAACAAACCAGAGAATGAATTGACTGCGGAAGTAGATTTTGTGGTGAAATAGTAAACATACTTCCAGTATTGAATAAATGCTTGTCATCCTGCACAAGTAATTATCCGCTTTGCTATAATTGCAATTGGTTGTAAGTGTAAATAAGCGATTTGCCTTCCTGACCGTTTCTACTAACATCCATGGTATGACACTATTTATATTAAGCACAATTACTGTGCTGGTTGTTTCATTTATTTGTTCAATGTCGGAGGCTACGTTGCTCAGTGTAAATAACGTGAAGCTGGAAACGGACAGAAGCAAGGGCCAGGCCTATGCAATTATTTTAAGTAAACTCAAATCAAATATCAATCGTCCAATTGCGGCAATATTAATTTTGAATACCATTGCCAACACAGGTGGAGCCACTTTTGCTGGAAGCGCCTTTTCTGAACTTTATGGTAACGAATGGATGTGGCTTTACTCATCACTGTTTACCATTGTGGTTTTATTTGGCACAGAAATTTTACCTAAAGTAGTAGGTGTTACCTATGCCGATAGCCTGGCAAAAATACTGGCCAGACCGTTGACTATTGTACTTAAGTTTCTCTATCCCATCCTTGTTGTAACTGAATTTTTTTCCAATAAGATAACGGGTAATAAAAAGAAAAAGACCAGCTATTCTTTGGATGACATCCAGACCATTGCACAGGTAGCGCAATTAGAAAATGTTATCGACACGCATCAGGAGAAAATTATTGTAAAAACTTCAAGTTTAAAGAAACGTACAGTGGAAGAAATTATGCTGCCTATTTCCAAAGTGGTTTTTCTTCCAGAATCAATTCAATATGACGCCTACTTCAGTATCGCAGAAAAACACTTACACACAAGATATCCGGTGAGCAAATCTGATTCTCCACAAGACTTGGTAGGTTATCTCAATCTCAAGGAGATTGCTTTGCAAAAAGAAGAATTGTTGGCTACCGGGTTGGGTAAGTTTGTGAGGCCGTTACTTTTTGTACAAAATGATATGACACTCACGGCTTTGTTAAAAGACTTCAGTGCACGGCACAATCACCTCGCCATAGTTAGAAATAGCAAAGGTGAGAACATAGGGATGATAACACTTGAAGATGTAGTAGAAGAGGTAGTAGGAGAGATCAAAGATGAGTTTGATACGGAATAATCATAAAGATAGTTAGACTACATTACCAGTTTTCATCAATTTCTGCTTTGCCACCAAATCGAATCACTTTATCACCATAGAGAGGATCGTAATAGTGTCCACCTTCTTGATAATCCTGATTCCAAACTTTAGTTCCGTCTGGTTGGAGTTGATATAAGAAAGGAGACAAGTGGAGCCTTTCCAGGTGCCATCTTCCATCCGCACCTGAAGGAATATCCTCTCCATCACCATATAACATCAAACCACCAGGAGCATATACTTCATGGCCGGGGTTAGTGTTTTTGTATTCATGACTTACATTCATCACTTTGTGGCCAATCTCATGCGCCACCGTTAATCGATAGCGATCCGGTCTTGATAAATTCGTTATTGTAATAATTCCTCTGAGGTTTTCTGGCAGGCTATTCACATAAGAATAAGTCGGGAAAGACAATCCACCTGTTCTAACGGTTTTCATGGTCCAGTTGCGTCCCTCCGAAACTTCGAGGAAGGGATAAAAAACATCCTGAAGTGCAATCAGGTAAACAGTTCTTGAATTGTGTTTATCGGGCTCCACTATACTGGTGAACGCTTCCCTGGCATGTTCGGTGAGCAAAGCCGGATGCCTGCGCATGTGCACATACATGTTGGTATATTCTGTTTCTGGTATACCGGGAACTTCATTGGCTTGAATGGAAAAGTATTTAGGATCAAGTTCGCCTGTCTTCACCCACAGCAGATGAAGCTGAACGCCAGTTGGCTTGTAAATTTCTTTGGCAGCACGAATACTTTCCATCATTCTCGCCAGGGTAACCTTTTTAAAAGCGGAATCAAAATTGGATGGAAAGTATACGCCCACATCCAGGGTAGGTTTGCCAACTACAATATCCTGATTAAAGGCAGCTACATCGATGGTGTCTACAGTATGCCATGCCACAGGGGGTATTGGATTTTCAGATGCAGGGGTTTTTGCATCTTTGAAATTGCAGCCGTACACAGAGACGATCACAACCAGGTAAACAAAAAGTTTCATGAGGTTATCCATTGTTAACAAAGATCGAACATAATTCATAATATAAATACATTCTCGCATGAGTGGTTTTTTAAAGTCTGTTTATTTTTTGGATTTTAACAGAGACTTGGATACGCTCAATCTAAGATAATACGGGTGTCGCCAAGCTGGTATGGTGAGTGGTGTTTTAACAAGGAATAGATCCTTTGACTAAAAAGTTGTAGTATCCCAACCTTGAAGGTAATTTACTCGTTCAAAAAGGAATTAAGCATATATGAAGGAGATGGTGACACCTATTATTCAGGCAAAGGAATTATTGGATATTTATCCAAAGGAGGATTTGGTAATTGTAGATGCCACTAGTGGGCCCAATGCAAGATTAAACTACGAAGCGAAACATCTGGAAAGTGCGGTATGGGTAGATTTGAACACACAGCTTGCAAATATCCTACCTGACTTATCGATTGGCGGAAGGCATCCTTTGCCAACACCAGATCATTTTTCAAAAACTTTGTCGGATCTGGGTGTATCACCTCAAAGTCATGTGGTGGTATATGACGATAAAAGTGGTGCCAATGCAGCGGCTCGCTTTTGGTGGATGTTAAAGGCGGCTGGTCACGATAAAGTGCAGGTGCTCAATGGGGGAGTACAGGCGGCAGAAAAAATAAACTTCCCGATGAGTTCGAAGGTCGAATTGATTTCAAAATCTAAACCCTATCCCATAGGCAAATGGCTCATGCCCACTGCATTCATGGAAGAAGTTGAAAAAATGGCAAATGATAATGACCACATGGTTATAGACGTACGCGAACCGGGGCGTTACAATGGCGAATTTGAACCGATCGATTTAATTGCCGGACATATTCCAGGGGCGATCAACGTACCATTTGCAGATAACCTGGATCATGATGGATTATTTTTGTCACCAGAAAAGCTAAAGGAGAAGTACGGCAAGCTATTTGAAAATGTGAATGCTGAAAAGGTGGCTGTGCATTGCGGTTCGGGGGTGACAGCTTGCCACACACTTCTGTCTATTGCATATGCAGGATTGGAGATTCCAAAACTATACGTTGGTTCATGGAGTGAATGGAGCAGGAACGGTAAACCGATTGCAACAAAGTAACAAAAGGTAATTTTAATCAATTAAATAACATGTCATGAAAAATCATAAAGTATCCAGACGTGCACTTATTAAAAGTTCGGTATTTGGTCTCATGACGGTTTCTATACCCAGCATAGTATATGCCCGTGGCGCTACACAAATGAAAGACCCCATGCTGTTTCATCGATACCCATCTATAGATGATGAGCTGGTGGCTGAGGTGGTTGGTGCTTCACACTTTGATTTGGAAAAAGTAAAAGAAATGGTCAGCAAACGTCCTGAGTTGGCACGCGCCACCTGGGACTGGGCCTTTGGAGATTGGGAAACTGCTATCGGAGCTGCATCACATACCGGGAGAAGAGACATTGCGGACTTTCTCATTAGCAAAGGTGCACGACCGGACATTTTTACTTTTGCCATGTATGGCAATTATGAAGCTGTGAAATACATGATAGAAGAAATGCCTGGTATACAAAGTTTGCCTGGTCCTCATGGAATAAGTTTATTACAGCATGTGAAAGCAGGCTTGCGATCAAAAGAATTAACTGAAAAGCAAAAGTCAAATAGCAACAAACTTATTTCTTATCTTGAAAAACTGGGAGGGGCGGATATCCAGGAACCTCACATTGAAATGTCGGATGCGGAAAAAGAAAAGTACCTTGGAGATTATAAATATGGTGAGGGGGAAACAGATGGCTTTAGTGTAAAACTGAATATGAGGAAAATGATTTCTTTGGGCAAACTGGGCAAGTTTGGAGGTGCGCTGTTTCAGAAATCTCCTAACGTATTCAGTTACAATGGCGTGTCTTCAGTAGAAATATCCTTTGAGGTGGTTGAGGATAAAGTGTTGTCTTTAACAGTAACTGAGCCTAACTTACAGTTAAAGGCAATTAAGGTTATTTAATTAAAGAAATTCAGTTGAATGACTCTAAATTAAAACCGATGGATAGCAAAAAAGTAATTGTAGAGGCGGGTATGTTAATCAGAAAACCTGCAGCCATAGTATTCGAAGCTTTCATCAATCCCGAAATCACTACCAAATTCTGGTTTACCAAGTCAAGTGGAAAGCTGGAAGAAGGGAAATCGGTCACCTGGATGTGGGAAATGTATGGCGCATCCGCTCAGGTATTCACAAAGAAGATTATACCCAACCAACTGATTTCCATTCAATGGGGATATCCTGCTACAACCGTGGATTTTGAATTCACTGCGTTGACGGATAATACAACGTATCTGCTGATAAAGAATCATGGATTTGATCTTCAGGGAGAGAATTTAATTCAGGCTGTTAAAGACAATACAGGTGGATTTACTACTTTAGTAGACAGTGCAAAAGCCTACCTTGAGCACAACCTTCAACTCAACCTGGTAGGCGATAAATATCCTTCTAAAAAATCATAATTAATAAGTGATGTCATTAGGAAATTTAATTGCAAAACATTTATCGGGTAAAAAGGTATTGCTGTTTTTTGTGCTTACCAATCTGGTATATGCCTTCATGTTGCTGGTCACTATCCCAAAAGTAATGACATACTCCGAGGGTCTGCCATTGTTGGACATGATGCCAACAGGTTATCGTCCGGAATATGTTGTTCAACTTTTTGAAACCCTGGGCGAGGAAGGCCGCAGTGCATACCTTTACAACCAGCTTCCTGCGGATATGATTTATCCGTTACTATTTGCAATAAGTTATTGCCTGCTGCTGGCTTATTTCCTGGAGAAGTTATCTAAGCTGGATACGCAATGGATATACCTTTGCTGGCTGCCCCTTGTTGCTGGTGCTGCTGACTACGCAGAAAATTTCGGAATCATTTCGATGTTGAATAGCTTCCCTGATGTGTCGTCAGGTAGGGCAGCACTCACCAATTATTTCACGGTGATTAAAAGTGTGAGTACCACGGGCTATTTTGTTGCTTTGACGCTCGTCTTGCTAGTGCTTGGGTTTAGGGGAAAGCGAAATTCGTAATTCATTTAATGGTATATTGATATATGAATGTCTATTTGTTAGTCAAGCTGGTTCATGTCATAGCGGTAGTTGTTTTCATGGGGAACATATTTACCGGTTTGTTTTGGATGCACATTGCCAACAAGACACGCAACCTTTCCATTATTCACCATACCATGGGTGGCATCATTTTATCGGATCGATACTTTACTGTGCCCGGAGTATTAGTGATTGTAGCGGGTGGAATTTGGGCAGCCATTGAAGGTGAGTTACCATTATTAAGGACAGGTTGGATTTTCTGGTCCCTGCTGTTGTTCTCCATTTCAGGTATAGTGTTTGGATGGAAATTGGCTCCTTTGCAAAAGCGCATTGTAACCCTATCCAATTCAACTGCGCTTAGCGATGCAGAATGGGCGAAATATGATCAACTACTTAAGTCCTGGCATGTGTGGGGTTTTATCGCTGTAGCAGCACCATTCATGGCCATGGTGATGATGGTGCTGAAATGGCCCACTACAAGTATTTTTTAATAGATGGTCAGGCGTTTCTATTGATTTATTTTTCTGATTCGTGCCCGAATTGAGGGAGATTGATCAGAGGCCAGATCAGCGATCAACGATTGGTAGTTGTTTTTCTTGAAAGGAAAGGTAAGAGCCAGATCATGCAAAGCTTGAATAGCGTTCACCCTTACAATTTTGCTTTGTTGGCTATCCAATGCCCATTTTGTTAATTGTTTGAATACTTTACTCAACTCCTGATTGCTCCATTGAATTCTCGCACATAGTGTGGCCAGATGCCACTGAAGTTCTTTGTCTTTTGAGGTGTGTAGCAATTCAAGGATTGCTGAGTGATACTTCGAAAGGTAAGAGGGATTATGGATTGTTATTTTTTCAATGGCGTCAGCAGCGCGTCCTTTGATAAGTCGTTCTTCACTTAACATCAGTTTAAAAAGTTGGTCGAAGTCGGATTGATTTTTCACCAGCTTCACTACTTGATTGCTTCCGGCTATGGAGCGCAAATCACCACCACTTAATAGTTGTTTTATTGATTTCACGACATACTTATAACCAACCCTTTTTCTTAAACCATAGATAAATGAGGAACGTAACAAACACCATAAAGGTGATCACATACAGGTACCCGTATGACCAGCGCAATTCAGGCATTACATCGAAATTCATTCCATAGATACCCACGATGAATGTTAACGGCATAAAGAAGACGGAAAATACGGTAAGTACCCTAACTACTTCATTGGTACGCTGTGAAGAAAGTGAGATGTAGATATTCAATAAGTTGGCCACATTGTCCACTACATGTTTGGTATTGGTCTGTAGCCGCAGTATCTCGTCCTTGAGTTGGTTGAAGTGAGTAGAGGCTATTTTTCCCTTCAGGTTTTCAAGAATGGATCGTGTGAGATCAAAGATGAAGTCCATCACCGAGGCCTTGCGTTTGATATAATAGAGATTCTTAAGCAATGAAGGTGTTTTCTCCTGCAGAAATATTTTGGGCTCAAAAAAGTCTAATTCTTTGGCCAATTCAGCAATGGGAGTATTGTAACTGGTAATAGCAGCGTGAATTATTCGGAACAAAAGTTGAAATGGCGTTGCACACTTGCCCGTATCGACATACCTGTTTTTAATCTCTTCCAAAAATGGATATTCGCGCCTATGTATGGTAATGAGAAAATTGGCACCGAAGAACACAGCAATTTTGTCGGTCACCTCCTGAATGGTATCGGCTTCTTTTTTTGCTGCGCTACTGTATACCCTCAATATGATAAATTGCGTATCAGCCACCATTTCAAATTTGGGTAAGTGCTCCGGTTGTAGAGAGTCTTCTACAAGTGCCTTGTGCAAGTCGTATTTAGCGGATACCTCTGTGAGCTCTTCTTTGACGGGGTTGGTAATGTCTATCCACTCATAGCCATTTTCCTTTTTCTCTTTAAGGATAGTGATCATACCAGGTTACAACTTTATGAAATATAGTATTTTTTCTCTTGCAAATGGTAGGTCTAAAGAAGTTCTATTGTTACCAGGTAAGCACAATGGTCGGATGCAATAATATCTTGAATTACTTCCGTCTTCAATACCCTCCATTTATGCTGGGGAAAATACATTACATAGTCGATCTTTTTGATAGGCTTATCAGATGGATAGGTAAATTGTACATTGTTCTTATCATAAGCAGGTGTCCACATTTTTTCTAAGATGACTATGGGGTTACTGCCTGGTTCAGCATTTAAATCACCTGCCAATAGAGTTGGGTATTGATTTCTGGAAAAGACCTCGTTGATTCTTTTTGTCTGGGCTACCCTGTCTGTTTCATCTTCGAGGTGATCGAGGTGGGTGCCTATAAAAGCAATTGTATCTCCGGAAGGTAATACAGTGATGACTTCCAGTGCGGCACGAGGTTCATTGCCAGTTGAATATGGAAGCGGAACATTGCGTGTCTGCAAGAAGGTGTATTTAGACAAAACTCCTTCCCCATACTCACCGCCATCATAGGGCATGGCCCTGCCAAAAAGGGGAGCCATTTTAGTACGCCATCCCAGCTCTGTAGCCAGATCGTAATTTTTGGCTCTTCGGGTTTTGTAGTCTACTTCCTGTAAGGCAACAAAATCCGGATCTGCCTCTATGATTACGTTGGCTATGGCATCAAGGTCGAAATCGCCACGCGTAGTGGCGCCATGCAGGATGTTGAATGATAATACTTTGATGGTGCGGCCACTCTGTAAGGGTTGCGCAAAGTTGGCGAGGCTAGAAAAACAGAGCACGGTGACAAATAGTCTAATCATAAACTTTATTGAAATGGCGGTCCACTTGTCAATTATCATAAGCAACAAAAGAAAGAAATCCCTACATTGGAAAAATAATCCAAAAGATATGAAAAAGACGTTTACCTTTTTGTTCTTATTTCTTAGTGTCGTTGGTTTTGCCCAGGAGGTAGACCTCGAGGCCATCCATCGCATTAAGCAGGAGGGACTCAACAATTCCAAAGTAGAAGAAATTGCATTTAGACTTACCGATGCCTCTGGCCCTCGATTGACCAATTCACCCGGCTATAAGCGTGCAGCTGATTGGGCGGTTCAGCAACTGACAGGATGGGGGCTGAAGAATGCAACACTTGAAAAGTGGGGTGACTTCGGAAAAGGATGGCAGATAGAAAAAAGCTATGCTGCAATGACAGCTCCATACTATTTTCAGATCAGCGCCACACCAAAGGCCTGGACAGGCGGAACGAACGGACCGATTGCTGGTGAAGTCACGCTGTTGGCCATTGAAAAAGAAGAAGACTTTAAAAAATTTGAAGGTAAGATTGCCGGCAAAATTGTATTGGTAAAATCAGGAGCTAACACCAACCCAACTTTTGAAGCGGATGCTTCCCGTATTACCGATGAGGAATTGGAGAAGATGGCCAAGCAGCCCATTGGAGCTTCGAGCAGGTACACACCTGAGATGATCGCACAATATATGGCCAGAAGGGCTTTTAGTCGAAAAGTGGATCAGTTCTTAATTAATGAAAAGGCGCAGTTGGTAATTCGTGGAAGAAACGGAAAACACGGAACCTATTTTACAAGTAACGGAGCCTCCTATAGTGCAGATGCTCCTCCAGCCATCGCTGAATTGGAAACCGTACCGGAACATGCAGATTTAATGGCAAGGTTAATTGAAAACGGAGTGCCTGTAAAAGTAGAGGCAGATATAAAGACTTCTTTCTATAATGAAACGGGTTCTTACAATGTAATTGGAGAAATCCCCGGCACCGACAAGGACCTGAAGGCGGAATTGGTAATGCTGGGTGGTCATCTTGATTCATGGCATGCAGGCACAGGTGCCACTGATAATGCAGCAGGTTGTATTGTTATGATGGAAGCAGTTCGTATTCTTCAAGCAACTGGGTTAAAGCCGAAAAGAACCATCCGTATTGCTTTGTGGTCAGGAGAGGAACAAGGACTGCATGGTTCACGTGGTTATGTAAAAAATCATTTTGCAGATCCTGCAGATATGAAACTAAAAGCAGAACACAGCAAAGTTTCTGGTTACTACAACATTGATAATGGTACTGGCAGGATAAGAGGAATTTATCTGCAGGGCAATGATGCTGTGCGACCCATCTTTGAAAAGTGGTTTACCCCATTTGCAGATATGATCGACAACACTACTGTTACCATTCAGGATACCGGAGGAACGGATCACCTTGCTTTTGATGCGGTGGGCATTCCTGGTTTTCAATTCATTCAGGATCCGGTGGAGTACAACACCCGTACGCATCACACCAACGCAGATACCTATGAAAGATTGATGATGGACGACTTAAAACAGATGGCGGTGATCGTGGCTACCTTTGTGTACAACACCGCTCAACGTGCAGACAAATTACCTCGCAAACCATTACCGGCAGCAAAAGGACCCAGTCAATTTTGATATTTAATGAAAGAGGGAATAGTAGTTCAACGGATTACTATTCCCTTTTCTCTGTCGTAAGGAATAATGTTATCCCATTCATTAGCAGCAGAGCGCGAGACAAAAGCCACTACAGGTTCCGTGTTACTCATGTTGAAAACTTCGTGTGGTACTCCAGGTTTAATGTAAATGAAATCTCCTGCAGTATTCTCCAGAGTCTTTTTCAATTTGTCTCCAAATTCATGACGGACATTGCCTTCGAGTATGTACAACATTACTTCGAACCCATCATGAATGTGCGCATAAGCCACACCACCTGGAGGAATAGTAGCAATATTAACGGATAATTTTTGAGAGCCCACGTTCTTTTGCGACATGCCCTGCTTGTAGTGAATACCATTCCAGTCGCGTTGCCCACCTCCACCACGTATGGTGACAATGCCATCGTGATCTTCTACAACATTCATTTCAATGTTGTCCTCCTTTTTCTTAAAATCTTTCATCGCCTTAAGTTTTAATAGAAACAAGTTACGGAAAAATAGCTAGGCTACTGAATCATAGATATAGCCCAGCAGCACTGCCACCAAGGCAATAGGGATCACCCACCTGATCCAAAAATAGGTCCATCTTTTAAAAGTATTGCTGTTGCTGGTGGTAAACATGCCCTCAATAACTTCCGACTTTCTAAGTCCCCATGTCAAACCCAATATGCATAGCATAGAGCCAAGTACTTGCATGCCGGAGCCAAAGATCAAATCCAGTGTGCCAATCAAGTCAGGGTAAAGGCTACTGGGCAATGCCAGCACTGCCTGAATGAGACCAATGATGAGCAATATTTTTTTTTGACTGAAATGAGGTTTTTCATACTGTACGCTAACAAAAGGAACCTGATAGGCAGCAATAAGCGATAGAAAAGCCACCAGCGAGAGGGCAATCAGAAAAAGGGATCCAACCAGCCGGCCTCCAGGCATGGCTGCAAACAATTGTGGGAAGGTATTGAAGATTAATCCTGGCCCCGAAGTCATATCCAAACCAAATACGAGAATGGAGGGAACAAGGAATAGGCTTACCAATAAAGAAGCACCTACATCACCGAGGCCAGTAAAAATAGCCATTCTGGGTATGCTCTCTTTTTTATTCATAAAGCCAGCGTAAACGATTACAAAAGTGCCTCCCAAACCAACGGAGAAAAACGCCTGTCCCAAAGCAGCAAATATTTCTGTTGAATGCAAGACGGTTAGATCGGGTTGGAGAAAAAGAACAAACTTTTCAAGGGCACCAGGTAAAGTCAATGCGTAAATGATCATGTAGAGCAGTGACAAAACAAAGAAGGGCATGATGATCTTGCTAAGCCATTCAATGCCCTTTACCAGGCCTTTGTGGATAATATATAAACTACAGAATATCAATAATATAGTTAATGAATATTGAAGTATATTATTGGACAAGAGCGAGAAAAAATGAAGGGTATTCTCGTCACTGAATCCTATCAGCAGGGAATAGCTGGTTGTGTAGACTACGTTGGCAATCACCACGGCATAATAGGAGCCCGCAATGGTAACAACTGCCAGCAGTAAATAGCCAATCCAGGATCCAACTTTGAGGCCAAACGCTTTGCGAAATGCGTCCAAAGTACCTTTCCCACTTATTCTTCCCAAAGTCATCTCTGCCATTAAAGCAGGGAAGGCAAATAGAAATGTAAAGAGAAGATAGACAGCAAGAAATGCGCTGCCTCCATAGCTGCCCATCATGTAGGGAAATCGCCAAACGTTACCCAGACCGACTGCTACTCCTACCATAGTAAGTACGGTAGTAAGCGCTGAAGTATATTCCGATTTCTTTACATCCATCTGATAAGACAATATAGTGAACCACCTCGAGCTAAAAAATCAATAAGATTGAAGGTTAATTTTTAAAAGATAGCTTGTCATAATTGATGTGTGGTTATCCAGAAGGTCGTAACTTCGCAATAACCGTAAACCTGTGGAAAGTTATTTACCGCTTTTTATCATTTTTGTTGTGGCATGGTTTGTACCCATGGCACTTTCTTGGCTTGAAATTTCTAAGGTACCCTCGGTGATTGTTGAAATTGTCATGGGTGTTTTGATCGGGCCTTATGTTTTTGGTTTGGTAGGGGGTGATGAGCCTTCATTAAATTTTCTTTCCTATACCGGATTTCTTTTTTTAATATTCCTTAGTGGCCTTGCCATAGACATTCAAAAGATCATTGCTTCGTTCCCTCGAGGGCGATTGCACATGGTGGATATCATCAGCAATTCTTTTTTAGTGGCTGTACTTATTTACCTGGGTAGTTTGCTGTTATCTATTGCAGTGGTTTACGGTCTTCCTTTTTTCTCTGGCATTGATCAACCCTTCCTTGTCATTCTTCTTCCTTCAGTGGCACTGAGCATTATTGTTCCCATTATTAAAAATGATGGGGAGATCGCTCGGAAATTTGGGCAAATCATATTGTTGGAAGGAGCCATTGCCACTATCATGACCATAGTGTTGATTGCTATTTATTCCGGTTATTATCGCAACAGCGGATTTCGCTTCGAGTTGCTTTTGTTTCTTATCATCTTTGTCGTCTTTTTTATTGCCTATTGGGTGGGCACTGTGCTTGTCAAGGTTAGCCTTTTTCAAAAACTATTGTACAAACTGGAACATGCAGCTTCACAAATACGCATACGTGGTTCAATAGCCGTATTACTTTTATTTGTAGCTATTGCCAGTTCAATAAATACCGAACCAGTGTTGGGTGCTTTCTTTGCCGGAACATTGTTGTCGATATTCCTGCCAAAAGACAGGTCTGCACTTCTCTTTAAGCTGGATGGTATGGGGTATGGGTTCTTCATACCAATATTCTTTATTATGGTAGGTGTAAAGCTCGACATCGCTTCTTTGAAGGACTTTGGTACAAGTTTTAACTTTATACTTACACTCATAGCGGCCATCTATCTGATACAATTGGTTCCATCGTTTATCATGGTGAAATTATTCGGATGGAAGCGTTCCTTATCAGCAGGCATTTTGCTTTCTGCACGTATGGGGCTCACCATTGCTACCGCGCAGATTGGTATGACACTTGGGTTAATTACACCGGCTACCAATACTGGCATTGTGGTAGTTGCCATTTTGATTGGAATACTTTCTCCATTGCTTTATAAATTGTTAAGTAGTGAGGTAGATCACTTCTATAGTATCTATATAGTAGGAGGAAGTGAAGCAGCGCTGGAGCTGGCCAAGCGATTGGACTTGCATGGTATTTCTTACCTGGTGATAGAGTCGAAAGGAGATCGTTGGCACAAACTCAACGACATAGGCATAGAAGTGTTGCATGCCAATGATCAAGATCCCGACACCTATCGCTTTTTAAAAGTCAGACCAGTGGATACATTTGTTGTGCTCACGGAATCGGAAAAAAAGAACATCCTCATTGCGGAAATATTGAGAGTACAACTGGATCATAGCAAAGTGATCACAATAACCTCCAAGCCAGAGCTATATTATGATCACAGAGATCTGAATGATATACAAGTGGTCAATGTACATGAAATCATAGCCACCAGAATTGAAAATGAAATAATGCGACCTACTACTACGCATGCTTTAACTGATAGCTTTGGTGGGTATATCGTGGAAGAAATACCTGTGAGAAATAAAGCCATAGACAGGCTCTATGTAAAAGACGTTCCTTTTCCTAAGTCTGGTTCTCTGGTTGTCTTGAGAAGGGAAAATGAAATTTTTATTCCTCATGGGGACACACATTTGCTGATAGGAGATATGGTGACCGTAATTGGAAATGCAAGTGCTTTGGAAGAATTCCGAAAGTTATTAGACTAAAAAACCTGCAATTGCGTCCTTCTATCCAAGCTATGGCAGCAACATTGAACCAAAACGCATCAGTTTCGCGTTAAGACATATAATTTAAGAGCCCATGATCATCAAAGGCAAAAGGATACCTTTTCCAGCCATTACACAGGTTAGCTTCTATAAGCTATTTGAATCCTTGGAGATGCAAACCAAAGATCCAGATCCTAATGTGGCCACTTTTGCTAAAAATCTATTAAAGGAATGTGAAGCATATCCTGAACTTAGAACTGGCATCAACAGCGATGATTTTAATCCTCAATTGGAAATCATTCAGCGCTTGTGTAGAGTGCTCTTTCCAGAAGTGTTACTCACCAATGAGATTAAGGGAATTATGCCCCCCTTTGAATTCAAACCATTTTATACAAGCTCCCGATTTAAAAACATACTGGAGGCCTCTGAAATGGACTTCAGTTTTGAATTGAACGATTATACTGAAGATCAACTGTACATCTATGGTTGTGCAGCAATTTTAGGAGGATATTACAAGTATGCATTTCCTATGGGCATGCCTACATTGGTGGACATTCCAAATAAAAAATTGAATACGGTGCGCACTTACCGTATGGCCATGAATGGAGACTTGCTGGAAATGATTCCCACGGACAAAGCAATAGACATCACCCTTGAAGACTATCTGGAGCTTCTCGATAATTTTGATAATATCGATTTGTGGAAAAAGAAATTTCCACCTGATAGCTGGATCATGAGGGGGATTGGTGTAACCAACCTAATGGATGTTACCATCGATCATTCATTGTCCCGTATCACTGCTAATCTTTTAAGCAACGCTGATAATGCTACTGAAAGTATTATCGAAGGCTTGCAAAGTCTTTTTGGGTTAAAGGAGTTGCGTATTGGTTTCCTTTCAATGGATGACAATACATTCTTTTCACATCGCAAAGAAGGTATGGGTAGTTTGATGTTGGGTAAAAAGGAAAAATTAAAGTGTAACGATAATTTGTGTGGTTACTCTTATGACCTTTTAATTGATCAGCGAAAACCGCTCATTGTGGCAGATGTAGACCGATTCGATGATCTTTCAAAAAGCGGATTATCGAAAGCGTTGCGAAATGCGTCTTTGAAGAGCTACATCATTGCTCCCATCAATAACGGTAAAGAGTTTCTGGGTTTTTTGGAATTGGGCTCCAATAACAAATATGACTTAAATGGAGCCTCGCTCCAAAAGTTAGATGCGGTGATGCCCATACTGGCCATGGCCATCAGTCGTTTCAAAAGAGAAGATCAGAATAGAAGGGAAGCCATTATACAACAAGAGTGCACCACCATTCATCCATCCGTAAAATGGCGCTTTGAGGAAGAAGCCAACAAGTTCATTGAGCGCAAATTGAACAATGAGCAACCCGTGTTCAGCGATATTGTTTTTAGAAATGTTTATCCCTTATATGGTCAGTTAGACATCAAGGGCTCATCCGAGAAAAGAAATCAGGCTGTAAGGGCCGATTTGATAAAGCAACTTTTGCTTGTCAATGATGTTTTGCATTGGGCTACCAAGAAAACCAGGATGCCGATTTATGAGCAACTCAGTACCAGAGTAGAAACCTTTCTTGAAGAACTGGATAAAGAGCTGCACTCTGGCAGCGAAACCACACTAATCGGTTTTTTGGAAACAGAGATACATCCTGTTTTCGAACAACTAAAAACAAATGACAATGAGCTGGCAAAACAGGTAGATAAGTACAAGGAGTTATTACATCCAGAGTTAAATTCTATATATGAGTTGCGCAAGAAGTATGACCAAAGTGTAAATGTTATTAATCAGTCTTTGGCCTCCACGCTTGATGAAAGACAAATGGAGGCACAGCGCATGTTTCCCCATTACTTCGAGAGGTACAAAACAGATGGTATTGAGTACAATATTTATATAGGACAATCCATTTCAAATAAATTGGAATTTAATCCGGTTTATTTAAACAACCTTCAGCTCTGGCAACTGATGGTGACGTGTGATCTTGAGCGAAAGTTCCAGACCATCAAGGCTGAGCTCGACTCAGACATCGATATCGCTTCTTTGATATTGGTATTCAATACGCCACTTGCTGTTCACTTCAGGATGGACGAAAAGCGCTTCGATGTGGAAGGCGCCTACAATGCGCGCTATGAAATAGTAAAAAAACGAATTGATAAAGCCAACATAAAAGGCAGTAAAGAGCGAATAACTACTCCTGGTAAAATTGCCATTATTTATAGCAGTGAACAGGATAAGCTTACTTATTTGCAACACATTAAATTCCTGGAACGCAAAGGTTATTTCATCAAAGGCTCCACGGAGTTGCTGGATGTGGAAGACTTGCAGGGAATTTCAGGTCTAAAAGCTTTGCGTGTTGGTATTAACTATAGTACTTCCGGTAGTGACGCTTTTGATGTCAACCAGATGCTTGAAGCACTTCAGAAAAACTAGCCTTAGTTTTATCGGTGTCTGAACTTCCTTTACTTATAATTAGGACCTTTATGTTTGGCGCAATCTAATTTTCATTAAATTAACTGCGTTAAAATATAAATGCATAGTATATGAATTGTCCGGTTGATCATTCTCCATTAGTTAAAATTATTTATGAAGAATCAATAGAGTTGGACCAATGTCCAACTTGCGAAGGGGTATGGCTGGATAAAGGTGAATTGGAAAAAATACAGGACATTCAGCTTAACGACTACAAAGAAGAACTTAAACAATTACCAGATCACATAGGCAAGTCTATATTGCTGGCCAAGGAAAAAACAGTGCCATTGAGAAATTGTCCGGTATGCCAACAGGAGTTAGAAAGAAGAGAATATGGCTTTGCCTCCATGATTATGATAGATTCATGTATAAAAGGTCATGGTGTGTGGCTGGACAAAGGGGAGTTGAAGGATTTGGAGGTTTTCTATGAGCAAAGCCGAATGGAGACTGAAAAAGTGAGAATGGGATTTTTTAAAAGCCTATTGGCACAATTAATTTAAGATTTTAACACATCAAATTGATCCCTTCAAAATTCTTGTTTATTTTGTAATAAATCCATCAAAGGTAGTAACTAACTATCAGGTGAAGACGTCTTAAAGTCGTTTGTCATTACGTAACTGTTCAATTTTGATATAACCGAACACCTAGGTGGTGTCTTCCTAATAAATTTTTTACTTAACTCAACCCAATTCAACCCAAATTATGAAAAACGTTAGATTAACCATTATTGCATTTTTGTTGGGCTTGGCGACAATCGCTAATGCTCAGAATGTAGATGATATTCTAAATTCCTACTTCGAAAACACAGGAGGTATCGATGCTTGGAAAAATCTTAAAGGCTTAAAGATACATGCAAAAGTCAATCAAGGTGGTATAGAGATTCCATTGGAAATAGTGCAAATGAAAGATGGCAGACAGTATACAAAAATTTCAATACAAGGACAGGAAATCAAACAAGGTGTGTTTGATGGTACCAACTTATGGAATACTAATTTTCAAACCATGAAAGCGGAGAAAGCCGATGAGGAGAGTACAGCCAATGCCAAGCTGGATGCCAATGATTTTCCTGACTCATTTTTCGATTATAAAAAGAAAGGTTACAAGGTAGACCTTGCAGGAAAAGAAACCTTTGATGGTGCAGAAACATACAAACTGAAACTTACGCGTGAACCACGCACTGTGGATGGTGTAAGTGTTGAAGATGTTTTATACTGGTTTTTCGAAGTAGAATCATCTGTTCCTATTGGACAGGAATCAGAAATAAAGGAAGGACCTTACAAAGGTCAAATGTCGCAGACTAAGATGAGTGACTATAAAGAGGTAGCAGGACTTTATTTCCCTTACTCCATGACACAGGGAATTAAGGGAGGACCTTCTCAGCCGATTATTATTGAAAAAATTGAGGTAAACCCTGCAGTTTCAGATGCTGATTTTAAGTTTCCAAGCAATTAACCTTTAGAAAAAATGCGAAAAATATATGTGCTACTGGCATTGATGTATTGCCAGTCAACTTCCTATGCTCAGGATATTGTATTGTCCGGAAAGGAATTATTTGGTGACTTGCAGGCACGTCAAATTGGTCCTGCTATCATGAGTGGCAGGTTCATTGACATTGAAAACCATCCAACCAACGACAGAATCATATATGCTGGTGCAGCCGGAGGTGGTGTGTGGAAATCAAATAACGGAGGAGCTTCCTTTTCTCCCATCTTTGATGAACATGCCCAGTCCATTGGCAAAATCAAATTGGATCCTAAAAATCCAGATAATGTAATCTGGGTTGGCACTGGTGAAGTGTGGACCCGAAACAGCGTGTCTGTAGGGGATGGACTCTATAAATCTATAGATGGTGGAAATACCTGGAAAAAAAATGGATTTGAAAAATCCGAACGAATCAGTAGTATCGAAATCAATCCTAACAATACACAAGAGATGTATGTAGGTGTATTGGGAGCACTTTGGGGCGATAGCGAGGAGAGGGGCGTTTACAAATCTACAGATGGAGGTGCTACGTGGAGCAAAATTCTTTACGTCAACCCAACTACTGGTTGTTCTGATGTAATCATGGATCCTAAAGATCCCAACATACTTTATGCAAGCATGTGGGAGTTTAGACGCACAGCCTGGTCGTTTAGTTCTGGAGGAAACAACAGTGCACTTTATAAATCTACAGATGGAGGAAAAAATTGGAACAAGATCCACAATGGTTTTCCTGCTGGTAAGCTTGGCAGGATTGCTTTTGCAGTAGCACCTTCCAATTCCAATATCCTGTATTCAGTGATAGAATCCGAGAAAGATGAGAACAAAGGCTTGTATCGCAGTGATGATGCAGGCGCCAACTGGAAACACCTCAACAACGATTTCGGTCTGGTGGTAAGGCCTTTTTATTTTTCCAGGATTGTAATCGATCCTCGAAATCCAGACGTGGTAGTGAAGGCTGGATTATTTGGGTCTATTAGTCGTGATGGAGGTAAGACATTCAAAGACCTGGGACGCATGCATCCCGATATTCATGATATTGTTTTTGATATAAAAAATTCTGACAGGATGTATGTGGCTACCGATGGTGGTATGTATCGTACCTGGGATGGAGCTGCTACCATGGAAATTGTAGCCAACCTACCCGTTTCACAGTTCTATCACCTGAGCCTCGATAACAACGAACCCTACAATATTTACGGTGGACTTCAGGACAATGGTTCATGGTATGGGCCTTCTCGATCACCCGGTGGAATTGAAGCGCGCGACTGGCACAACGTAGGATTTGGAGATGGTTTCAGGGTACTGAAACATCCCACCAAAAATATCATCTACTCTGAAATGCAGGGTGCTGAAAATGTATGGCGATATGATATAGACAGAAAACAGACCAAGACCGTACAGCCGCTCGCTGTTCAAGGCGATCCCAAGTTGAGATTCAACTGGAATGCGCCTATGGCCATTAGCACAAATAACCCCGATCGTTTTTACATGGGAAGTCAATTTGTTCATAAGTCGGATGACATGGGTGATACCTGGGTGAAAATCTCCGGTGACCTTACTACAAATAATCCAGCCAAACAAAATCAGGAAGACTCTGGTGGATTGTCAAAAGACAACTCAGGGGCAGAAAATCATTGCACCGTTTTTACTATTGCGGAATCTACGCTGGATGAAAATGTAATTTGGGCAGGTACTGATGATGGCAATGTGCAGGTAACAAAAGATGGGGGCAAAACATGGACCAACACAACCCCCAATATCCCTGGACTTCCGCCTAACACATGGTGTTATCACATTGAAGCCAGCGCTCACGACAAGGCCGTTGCTTATGCCGTATTTGATGGACATACCAAAAATGACACAAATCCATATGTGTATAAAACTGCTGATTATGGAAAAACCTGGACATCGCTGGTGACCAAAGACATCTATGGATTTGCAAGAAACATACAGGAGGATTTTGTGAAACCTGGTTTATTGTTTCTTGGAACTGAGTTTGGTTTGTTTGTGTCTATCGATGACGGTAAAAACTGGAGTCAGTTTTCCAACAATATGCCAGCTACAGCGGTGCATTTTATTGACATGCACAAAAAAACCAATGATCTGGTGATGGCTACGCATGGCCGTGGTATCATTATTATTGATGACATCAGCCCTTTGCGTGAAATCAATCAGGAAGTTTTGAATAAGGAGGTGCATTTTTTCAAAACTAAACCTACTATTATCGTTGAAGAAACAGACTTTGGTCCTACAGCTACAGAAATGGAATTTGTCGGGCCTAATCCTTCCCGAGATGCAAAAATCAGTTATTACCTGAAGAAGAAACACATTTTTGGATCAATGAATATAGAGATTCAAAATCAGGAGGGTAAGAAAATGATTGAGCTCACCCCCGGAAAGTCCAAAGGGATTAACGTGGTGACCTGGAATGGTTACACCCGTCAACCTAAAATGGCGAAAGCCAAGACGCTGAGCTTTGGAGGATTTACACCATTGCGTGCACCTGCTGGTGAGTACAAGGTGATTATGACCAAGGGAAAGGAAACCTATGAAACTTCATTGTCTCTGGTTCCTGATCCAAATTCATTGTGGACGGATGCGGACAGAAAGAAGCTTGAAGATGTATCCAAAAAGTTGTTTGATATGTCTGAAGAGCTGGCTTACATGGTGTATGAACTCGATGAGACTTTGGCACATGCAGAAAAAATTAGTGCAACAAGTTCAAGCGCAAAAAAAATGTCAAAGCCACTCATTGATGAACTCACAAAAATCAAGGAGTCACTGGTGATTACCACAGGTGATAACTATGTGGGTACAGCTGACAAGCAACTGAGAGAAAAAATGGCGGACTTGTACAGCAAAGTGGCTTCCGGATTTACACCACCATCGGCATCTGAGCTTGAAAACTTAAAGCTTTTGGAAGATACATTTAACAAAGCCAAAGCAGACTATACATTAACAAAGAGCAGACGAATAGGGAAAATTGAAAGTTATGGCGCCAAAAACGGAATTGAACAGCCAAAACTCATGACCTTTGCAGAGTTTATAGAAAAGTAAAAAATTACTTCACTCCTTAGAGAAAAATCCTTAGCCAATACGGTTAGGGATTTTTTTTGCTCTGAATGTTGGATCAGTTCGTTTGGTTTTTGTGTTAAGCCTAAAGGTTAACTAATTTCACATACACTAAAGAATAAGGAGATGGCAATTGAAATGAAGACGGCATTGATTACTGGTGGAAGCAAGGGAATAGGCTATGGTATTGCTGAAGCTTTGATAAAAAAAAGTGTTAAGATAATGATCACGAGCAGAAGTCTGGGCGCAGCGCAGGAGGCCGCAGATCGCCTCAACAAATTGGGTGGTGCCAATGTGATCGGTGTGCAAGCGGATGTGCGCGATAAAAATTCCATGGAGAATGCCGTGAAGCAATTGATAGATAAGTGGGGGCAATTGGATATCCTGGTGGCCAATGCAGGTATTGGAATATTTGGATCGATCGATACACTTACCCATGAGCAATGGAATGAAACCATTGACACCAACTTGACGGGAGTATTCAATAGTGTGAAAGCCTCATTGGAGCATCTCAAAAAATCAAAAGGATATATCATCACCATTTCAAGTTTGGCAGGCACCAATTTCTTCGCAGGTGGATCGGCATACAATGCCAGTAAATTTGGTCTCACAGGATTTACGCAAGCGATCATGCTGGACTTGCGCAAATACGGAATAAAAGTGAGTACCATCATGCCAGGATCGGTGGCCACCTATTTCAATGACCATACACCCAATAGTGCCGATGATTGGAAGATCCAAATTGAAGACATTGGACAACTGGTGGTCAATCTGTTGGAGATGGATCCCCGCGCCTTGCCTAGCAAAGTGGAGATCAGACCTTCTGTACCTCCTGGCGCCTGATAGTCGTTATGTTTAGTATTTTCAAACGCAAAGAGTCTCAGGTACCGGTCAAGGACAATGTCTGGATGCGCAAAAAATCCAAATGGGATGCCTGTGTGAAAATGGCGTCAGCGCAAGCAAATGCAGTATTTATTGCCTGGTTTCCGGCAACGCAAACAGAACTTGCTACCCATTTTTCTACTTATGGAATCAACAACAGTGTGTTGCTCGCCACTCAACTGACTACTGCCCGAGCCGAAGAGTTGATAATCTTTGTGGAGCATTATCCGCTTTCACATACAGAACAAGCACTCTTTAAAAAGTTAGGATTCCATCAGGTGCCGGTGCTTAGTTCCTTGGATGAGCCATTGTTTTCCTTGTTTGGCGGAGAAAAGACGATTCAGTTGATGAGAAAAATGGGGATGAAAGAAGAAGAAATAATCGCACATCCCATGATTAACCGGGCAATCAAGAATGCCCAGCAAAAAATAGCAAGCAAGGTACGTGCTGAAGTAAAGGCAGATTCTGCAGTAGACTGGTTCAGTAAAAATTGGTGATCCAACAGTTAGTTACAACCTTCAAAAAAATACATGTAATTACATGTAAACCGTTGCAGATGGCTTCTATTACGCTTGTAAGAAAAAGGAGTTACTAGGCAAAAAATCGTTTTGTCTCCTGTAGGCTAAACCTTACTTTAGCTGCATAAACAAAAAATAAAAATTGTTTAACTTTTAATACAGGTGGATGCTGCGAGGGACGACTCGGAAAATTGGAGGACTTGCTATGGTTCTTGTGTTGTGTGCAACCATCACGGGCCTTTCTCAGTCAAGAAAAGATTCTCTTTTACTACAATGGCAAAAGGTAGAAAAGGGCACCCTGGCATTGCCAGATAGCACAGTTACTAAGTTACTCTTTCAAATAGGAGAGGCCATCAGCTACAATACGCCCGATTCAGCCATCTACTATTACAACATGGCGCTGGCATTAATTCAGGATAAAGGTGCCACTCCTGTAAAAGGTAATCTGTTAAACAAAATTGGTTACATCCATTACATCTTAGGCAATTATGACCTGGCACTTACTTTCTTTATGGATGCGCTAGGCATACACCAGTCACTGAACAATAATCTGGGCATATCGATAAGTCTCAATCACATTTCATTAATCTATGAAACACAACGTAACTTCCAGAAAGCATTGGAAACACAATGGAGGTCCATCGTTTACTCGAAATTATCCAGGGATCAAGGGCGCCTGATTTCAAACTACTTTAACCTCTCTATTATCCATGACGATCTCGCCAATTATGACAGCGCCATTTGGTACCTTAAAAAATCGCTGGACCTGAGCAATTCGCAGAAAAATACCCACATGGCAACCATGGCTACCAATCGGTTGGGAGAGGTCTACCTTCACATGGGTAATTTTCAGGAAGCTGAGCACAATTATAAAAAGGTATTAGATAACAAAGCGTATAAGAACAATTGGGAAGATGTGTTTGCCTATGCAGGGCTGGCCAAGGTATATCAGAAGCAAGGACAATACGATAAAAGTATTGAATACGGTTTGGTTAGTCTTGACCTAGCACAAAAAATGAAATCCAAATGGGAGATTGCACAGGATGCGAGCATTCTCTATGAAAGCTATAAAGCCAGGAAGGACTATGAAAAGGCACTAGGTATGCTTGAGCTGTTTAAGGCTTATAACGACAGCCTGTTTGATGAAAAGAAAGAAAAGGAAATCAACTTTTTACTACTCCGGCAGAATGAATTGGAAAAGGACCAATTGGCAAAAGAAAATGCATTGCACAGAGCCGTAATAAAACAAAACTACCAGTGGATCGTGTTTTTTATTTTCCTTGGTATTGTGCTGGTGGTATGGGGAATCATATTGTATAGAAATAATCGACAAAAGCAGTTACTCAATATAAAGTTGCAGCGGAACAGTGAGAAAATTACTGAACGCAATGCCATGATTGAAGAACAAAATATTGCGCTCAATCAACTCAATGAAACAAAAAATCAACTTCTTTCTGTCATTGGCCACGACATGAGAGGACCAATTAATAACATCAAATCCATTCTGGAGATCATCAAGTTGGGAGGGCTCAATGAAGACGATCAAAAAAGAGTTTTTAAGGACTTGCATCAAACCATCTCCTCAGTATCCGATACTATGAACAATATGCTTGCGTGGGCAAGTAGACAATTGCACGGGATAGAGATCAGACCTTCAAGTGTCCATGTGAGTGAATTGGTAGATGATTTGGTTGGTTTTTTTGAGCGTACAGCAACGGAGAAGTACATTGAATTGATTCACGTTAGAAAAGAGGATATATATGTTTGGGCCGATATCGATCATCTGAAGACAGCGTTGCGAAACATTATAAGCAACGCGATCAAGTTTACCAAGCGCAATGGAAAGGTGACCATTAGCTATCACCTGGAAAGTAATTTTGTTGAATTAAGTGTGACCGATACGGGCGTAGGAATAGCCCCTGAGTCAATGGAGAAAATATTTCAATTCACCGGCCGCAGCAAAAGTGTAGGTACAAATAATGAAAAAGGCACAGGTATAGGTTTAATGTTGTCAAAAGAATTTATTGAGAGCAATGGGGGAAGGATAGAAGTGACAAGTCAAGTGGGGTTAGGCACCACCTTTACCATGTGGCTTCCTCAAGCTGAAAGCATGGAACCTCAACTTTCTTAGCCATTTGAGCTAATAAGGAAAACTGATTGCAATACGCCCCACAATAACCTAAATTGTTGCAATCACATACCGTCACTCGATGAAAATCTATGGTGTAGCAATTCTTGCGGGATGTTTCCTGGCTGGTCAGCTATTGGGGAGTCTGCTTGGTTTTTGGATGCAGATTCCAGGAAACATGGGAGGTGTGGCTTTTGCCATGTTCATGCTGATCATGCTAAATGAGCAAATGAGAAAGCGGGGATTTCTAATGGCAGAGACGGAAAATGGTATCGCGTTTTGGAACGCAATGTACATACCAATCGTGGTGGCCATGTCGGCTACTCAAAATGTCAAAGCTGCCCTTTCAGGTGGTTGGGTTGCCATTGTGGTCGGGGTACTGGCTACTGGTCTGTGTTTATTATTGGTCCCGCTGGTTTCTAAAATTGGTGCTACAAAGGACATCACGCGTTCATCCTCCAACAATACATGAAGCTATTCGAAAAAGTCATTGACGCCAATGATTTGGTGTTTGCCTTTTTGGTGGTGGGCGTCATCATGTATCTGTCTTATTGGGTAGCCAGGCATTTTACCAATAACAAAATTCCGGGTGCGGCCATCGCCATTACTTCTGGATTGATATTGGCATTTCTGGGTGGCAAAAAAGGAATAGCAGATGTTCCTTTGTTTTCGGGTATGGCATTATTGGGTGGAGCAATGATGCGCGACTTCTCAGTGGTGGCCACGGCTATGGGCGCCAATTATGGTGAGATTAAAAAGGCCGGGTTAGCAGCGTTCATCTCTCTATTAATAGGTGTGTTCGTTGCTTTCTTTGCAGGTGGCACCATCGGCTATGCCATGGGCTATACCGACATTAAAGATTTTACTACCATTGGGGCGGGTGCATGCTCTTTCATTGTCGGTCCGATTACGGGTTCCGCCATTGGCGCAGGCTCCGATGTGATCGCCATAAGTATTGCAATTGGGGTAGTGAAATCGATTATGATTACCATAGGAACACCCATAGTAGCCAAACAAATAGGTCTTGACAATCCTCATGCAGCCATGGTGTTTGGAGGACTGATCGGCACTACCAGCGGAGTGGCAGCTGGCCTGGCGGCCACCAATCCCAAGTTGGTTCCCTATGGAGCGCTTACGGCAACATTTTATACGGGAATAGGAGCACTGCTGTGCCCGTCAGTTTTTTATTTGATTTTACAGGCGATTCTTTAAATGATAACTCACTACGATTATGGATGAAATCATTAAACTACTTCAATTGAGTATTGAAGACGAAATATTTTCTCGCTCAGAAAAGAAGTCAATAAAATCCCTGATCGGTGAATCTCCTCTTGATGCAGATCAACTCAATTTTCTTCGAAGTAAGATTTATGAGATTGCCAATGAAAAAGCCACACCCGAGAACTACCCGTTCATATTGGAATGGATAAAAAACGCCAATAGTGCGTTGTTGCCAAAAAGTACCGAGAAAGCAGATGCCTTCTTTAGTCCCGGAGATGCCTGCCGAAATACCATCATCAACCAAATTATGTATGCAGTCAATACGGTGCACATTTGTGTCTTTACCATCAGCGATGACAGAATCACCAGTGCGATTATTGATTCACACCAGAGAGGAAAGCAGGTAAGAATCATTACCGACAATGACAAATCCCTGGACATGGGGTCGGATATTGCGCGCATGGCCAGAGAGGGCATTGAAATAAAAATGGATGACACACCCAATCACATGCATCACAAATTTATGGTAGTAGACAACATTGCACTCATCACAGGAAGCTACAACTGGACCTTAAGTGCAGCCAAGTACAATCATGAAAATGTGTTGCTGACAAAAGATGGAAGTGTAGTAAAATCATTTATCAAAGAGTTCAGCCAATTATGGGACTCCATGCAATTCTATAAACCTTAACCCAGACATTGATAAGTGGTTTGACCCATCATTGAATAGAATCACATTCTAATAGACTAAATCTTTTTACTATCTTTTAACTTTTACTCAGCACTGATGGACTTTTGGATTGCCCTTTTAGTTGTAGTGTTTACGGTAGTGACAGTGCTTTGGCTCAACAAGCAACAAACTCCATGGATAAAAGCATTGTTGAATTGGTTTCCAGCCATACTCTTTGCGTATGTAATTCCGGCAGCCGTTACACACAGTACAGGATTGGATCTTTCGGGCGTATTCCTTCATTCAATCAGCAGAAACTGGATCATTCCATTTGCCATCCTCACGGTAATGAGCGCCTTGTCCATTCCCCAACTCAAGATCGTGGGTGCGCGCCCAATTATTTTATTTGTATCCGGATCATTTGTCATCGCCACCTTACCGGTAATATTGGTTTTGGCTGCTCAATACCTTTTGCCCGATGGCCGCGAGATGTTTATCAATCAGGAGTATTGGAAGGGACTGGTACCTATAGTAGGAGGGTGGATAGGAGGTAGCACCAGTCAACTGGTGCTGAAAGAATTGGTGGGCACACCAGAGTCCCTGTTTCTGTCGGTGTTGGTGTTGGACAATATTCTCGTTAACATCTGGACCATACTCATGTTTCAACTGATCAAACGAAGCGACCAGTTCAATACATTTTTTGGTATCACAGAAAAGATACCGGATTTCATTCCGGATGAAATAAAGCCAAGCAGCAGAACAATCGGATCCATGATCATTACGTTGAGCTCAATAGTGGCAGTGACAATGATTACCAACTGGTTGGTAGAGGATTTTTTATGGCGTGTGATATTGCTCTCTATTGTTGGACTCCTTCTTGGTAATTTCGTGCCTCGATGGAATCATACTTTGGTGCTTAAAGTAGGGGGAGTTTTAATTATTTTAATTATGGCCATTCTTGGTTTGCGGTTGGACTTTAGTGGTTTGTCGCTGCCCATTCCTTTTGTGGTGGTAGCGATGGTCTGGATTGTAGCCCATTATGTATTCATGATGCTGGTGGCGCGGTTACTCAGGCTGCACATGGCCTGGGTGCCCATAGCCAGTATGGCCAATCTGGGTGGCATATCCACTGCACCCGCGGTTACTTCTGCCTACAATGAAGAATGGATGCCGCATGCCATATTATTGGCGATTTTAAGTATGGTGTCAGGTACGGCATGGGGAATGTTTACCATCTTTTTATTTGGACTGTTATGACCAGCACTGGCAAAATAATGATAATTGAAGGGGTAGGAACTATTCTGATAACTGTTTGTTATACACTTACTTAAATGATGATAAGTTGGGATTATTGCCTGTTTTTTGTAATTTTGCTGGCGATTTATGCGATTTCTCTTAAAATTACCCCTTTAATTTATATTCAACTCAAAGAAATGCTGCAAAGCAGATTAAGCTTTGATTGTGAATGATATTTTAAAGAGTAAATAAAAAAAGTGCGTTTTTTGAATCATATTTAGTACTTATATATAAACAATTAATTTAATCGTTAATGCGTCAACTCAAGATAACCAAGCAGATAACTAATCGTGAGACACAATCACTGGACAAGTACCTCAGTGAAATTGCCAGGATTGATCTGATTACTGCGGAGATGGAAGTTCAGCTTGCAAAGCGAATTAGAGAGGGAGACAAAATAGCCTTGGAAAAGTTGGTCAATGCCAACCTGCGTTTTGTGGTATCTGTGGCAAAACAATACCAAAACCATGGCCTGACATTGAGTGACCTTATCAATGAGGGGAACCTGGGACTTATTAAAGCAGCGACTCGTTTTGATGAGACACGCGGGTTTAAGTTCATATCCTATGCAGTATGGTGGATTCGCCAAAGCATTTTACAAGCATTGGCCGAGCAATCCAGAATAGTGAGACTTCCACTTAACAGGGTAGGATCGCTGAATAAAATTAACAACGCGTTTTCTGAGTTGGAGCAAAAGCACCAGCGTGAGCCAACCGAAGACGAATTGGCAGAGGTGATGGAAATGACTCCTGACGAGATCAGAACCAACCTAACCTTTAGAGCACGTAAAGTTTCTATGGACGCACCATTTGCGCAAGGAGATGGTGATGGTACACTTCTAGACATCATGGAGGATGTAGATGCGGACGTGCCGGATTCAGATTTGATGATCAAGTCGCTGCAAACAGAAGTGAAGCGTGCGTTGGCTACTTTGAGCGAACGTGAATCAGCTGTTATCTCGTTGTACTATGGACTATCCGGTGGTCATGCGGTGACATTGGAAGAGATCGCAGACCAATTTGACCTGACCCGTGAGCGCGTGCGTCAGATCAAAGAGAAGGCGACAAGAAAATTAAGACAGTCATCCAGAAGCAAAGAGCTCAAAGCGTATCTGGGATAAATTGCAATCATTAAATACAGAACAAGGGAACCTCAGCGATGAGGTTCTTTTTTTTTGGTCGACTGGTCGATTCTGAACACTCTGGGCAAAATGTTGCGTCATTCTTTTTCACTCGACTTTTTGTCGAATGTCCCGCGAGATGGGGCAATTTTTTTCATCGTGAGTAAAATATTTTTTGGTACACTTTTATTTCAGCGATGTGACTATCCTTGTTAGTGCAGTGATGAAATTAATTGAAAGCGTTGGCCGTGCGTACATAGAGATGTGCGCTAGCGATCTCGCAGGCCACAATTTGTACGGATGAACCAGATGAAAACAATTCGCTGGCAAAAAATAACTAACTCGTATTGAGGGATTTTTTTTTGCAATGCACACACTCGTTGATAGATGAATGAAACCTACCTAATGACCGTTCGCTAAAAAAAGTGTAGGATTTTTTTTCTTAATGATTTACGTTTGAAGGTCAAACAAACTAAAACTCTTATGCAAAAAATCTACTCGGTTACTGTAGTCCTTCTGCTGTTAGGATTGACTGCCTTTGCGCAGCGATCTGTCACAGGTAGGGTTACGGATGCGAATGGTGACGCCCTCATTGGGGTGAACGTCATCGAGCGCGGAACCTCGAATGGAACGATTACTGATGTGTCAGGAAATTTTTCCATCCAGGTGCAAAATGATGCCACTTTGGTATTCAGCTTTATCGGTTACACTTCTGTGTCTGAGGTAGTCGGAACAAGATCCACTATCAATGTCTCTCTTGAGGAGGATGTACTGCAGTTAAGTGAAATAGTGGTGAGTGCACTGGGCTTTGAGCAAAACAAAGATAAGTTAGGCTCGACTAGTGCTGTTGTAAAAGCAAGTGATGTAGCCAGATCTGGTGAGACAGGCTTGCTGAACGGAATGGCGGGTAAAGCTGCCGGTGTACGTATTGCACGTTCAAATGGTGATCCTGGAGCCGGTTCGACCATTCAAATCAGAGGTGCCAATACCATTACGGGATCATCAGATCCGCTTTTTATTGTCGATGGTATTCCTGTGAGTAACTCGAGCCTTACTGGAAACAGTGGGTCACGAGCTGGTGGTACTTCTGAACAATCGAGGATCAATGACCTCAATCCAGAAGACATTGAATCTATTCAGGTATTGAAAGGTGCATCTGCTGCTGCTTTGTGGGGATCGCGTGCCGCAAACGGTGTGGTGGTGATTACAACCAAAAAAGGAAAAGCAGGAGACAAGGTAAACATCTCTTTCAGCTCTACGTATTCTATAGATCAAATCAATAGAAGGCACCCGCTGCAAGATAAATTTGGACAGGGCAGTAATGGCAACTACAGCCCAACAAGTGCCAACTCATGGGGGGATAGAATTGCTGATCGTACTGGTGAACCTGACGCAGTCAATACAACCGGCAGATATTTCCAGGCGGATGACGGAACCATTTATTATCCCATTACCGCAAAAAATTCAAGAGAAACTTTCCTGGATGAAAACTTTGATGCTGTATTCCAGGACGGAAGTTTCTGGGAGAACTCTCTGGCTATAAGCGGAGGTGGAGCGAAGTCGAACTTCTACTTCAGCTTTGGTGACTTGGATCAAAAAGGTATTGTAAGAAATGCCGACTACAGGAGAACTACTTTAAGGCTAAATTCAAGCACTCAATTTAATGATTGGATGGCGTTGTCTTCAAAAGCAACTTATGCCCATACCTCATCCAACAGGATTCAACAAAGTTCTAATGTTAATGGTCTGTATTTGGGATTGCTTCGTGGTGCTCCTGATTTTGACAACCGCGACTACAAAGGAACTTACTACGACAATAATGGAACTGCATTCCCTAATCGTCAGCGTAGCTATAGAAGATATTTAGGTGACAACCAAAATGCTACCTACAATAACCCTTTGTGGACAACCAACGAACTGAAGAATCCATCTGTTGTGGATCGCTTTATTGTCTCTTCTGAAATGACCATTTCTCCATTGGATTGGATGGACGTAATCTTAAGAGGTGGTGTTGACAGCTACACCGATCGCAGAGAGCGATTTTTCCCTGTAGGTTCAGCAGGTAACGTGCCTTCTCTAGGTCAATTGGACGCTGAGAATTTCAAAGAAACAGAAGTAAACTTTGATGGTATCATCCGCGCAACCCGACCTTTGAGCAGTGACATTAACCTCAATGCAACCATTGGGTGGAATATCAATGATCGAAAATATATCCGTGATCGTGTTGATGCACAACAATTTTTGATCAACACCGATTTGAGAAATTTCAACAATTCTAAACTCTTCTTCCCTGATAATACTTACAGACACAGAAGATCAAATCGTCTGTACTCAGTTTTGGCATTTGACTTTTACGATCAGTTATTCTTGAACGTCAATGGAACACAAGAAGCAGCTTCAACTATTGCTGGTACTTTCTTTTATCCCGCAGCAGATGTAGCATGGCAGTTTACACAATTACCAAGTTTGACCAACAACTCTATATTGTCCTTCGGTAAATTGAGATTGGCATACGGACAGGTGGGTGTTGAACCTCAGCCTTACCGCGATAGAACAACCTTTGAAGGGTTTTCATATAATGCATATGATGATGGATTGGATCCATTGTTATATGGTGGTGGATTCCGATACAATGACGATAAAGGTAACCCGAATCTGAAACCAGAAGTAAAAACAGAGTTTGAGATCGGTACCGACTTGCGTTTGTTCAATGATAAACTGGGAATTGGTTTTACTTACTACTCCAACGAGATCAAAGACTTGTTGTTTGAAGTAGGATTGGCTCCATCAGGAGGTTTCAACAGCGTGTACGCCAATGCAGGAACCATGACCAACAAAGGGGTGGAGTTGGATGCGAATTATACCATATTCAAAAACAGAGATTGGCAAGTTAACCTTTATGGTAACTTCAATAACAACCGAAACCTGGTGACTGACTTAAAAGGTACTGAGTCTATCGAGCTCACCACGCAGTCTATCAGTTCCAGAGCTGTTCAAGGTCATGCATTAGGCTCTTTCTGGTCTACACGTGCCCAACGCAATGCAGACGGATCGTTTGTATTGGATGCCAATGGTTTCCCTCAGATTGATAATGACCAAGGTGTTGTTGGAGATCCCAATCCGGACTGGAGAGGTGGCCTTGGATTTTCTACTTCTTTCAAAGGCCTTTCACTCAATGTTTTGTTTGAGACCTTCCAGGGTGGTGACTATGCAGACCGTACCCGATTTGTATTATATCAATTCGGTACGCATGCTGATGTAGGTAATGAAGTTACCTTAACCCAGGACCTGAGAAATTCTGCTGGTGTAGTATTTCCGGCAGGTACAACTGTGCGTGGAAACATCGAAGACTTTGGAGCCGGACCTGTATTGAAAGATGAACGATGGTATACATCATTGGGCGGTGGCCTAGGTGGATCTGCTATCAATGAATTTGCCATTAGCGATGGTAGCTGGACGCGTCTGCGCGAAATCAGTTTGCAATACAAATTGAATAACGAATGGGTGAAGCGTATGAAACTGACATCAGTTGATTTGGGAATTACTGGACGTAACCTAGTTCTTTGGACAAAGGTTCAGGGTATTGACCCGGAAATCAACCAATCAGGTGTGGATAGCGGGTTTGGTATAGATTACTTCACCAACCCAAGTACACGTTCATGGCTATTTTCAATAAAAGTTAATTATTAAGTCTATGAAAAAGATATTATTAATATTAATTCCACTTCTTGTCTTTACAAGATGTGAGAGCATTTTAGAAGACATCAATGTGAACCCCAATGAGCCAACAGAGGCTCCAGCGGATTTGTTATTGATTGGGGCAGAGCTGGCCAATGTCACTGTGCAGGTAAGTCACTTGCAACGTATATCAGGTATGTGGACAGGTCAGTATAGCGGTAAATTATTGCTATATAAAAGCTTAAACGAATACAATATCAGTACTGAAGAGACCAATAGCACATGGAGCTATATTTATCAGGGTATTGTAAAGCAATGCAGACTGATGCAAGTCGAGCTGTCTGAATTCCCTATCTATGTGGGTATTAGCAAAATTTTGGAGGCCCATGCGGTAGGAACTGCTGCCGAAATATTTGGAGACATTCCATATTCTCAGGCTGCCGATGCAGAGGAGAAGATTGAAGACCCAGTATTCGATAGCCAGACTGCTGTGTTTGCAGCATTGCAAACTTTGTTGGACGGTGCAATCGCTGATTTGAATAGCATACCAGGTAATCCATCAATTTCCAACGAAATTTTTCACAGTGGAAATAAAACCAAGTGGATTCAAACTGCTTATACGCTGAAGGCTCGCTTTTATATGGATACGAAAGAGTATGCCAACGCCTATACAGCTGCTCAGTCTGGAATAGCTTCTAATGCCAATTCCATGAAGTTTAAGCCAGCGGGTACTTCTGCGAATGGTAACACCAATCTACTCAACGTTTTCGTAGGGGAAAGGAATGATTACATGAGCACAACAGGTACATACCTCTCTACCTTAATCGCTGCAGGGGCTGGGTCCAGAAACAACGCGAAAACCAATGAACAAGCTCGTTCCAAGTATTACACCATTATAGGAAACGCGCCAAGCAGTGAGTTGGGTGTTGCAAAAGCTACAGCTCCGATGCCATTGGTAACTTATGAAGAGAATTTGCTTATTCTGGCTGAAGCTGGCGCAAGAACAGTTAATTTGGCTACTGGTCTGGGGCACCTGAATACACTCAGAGCCCACCTGAACTCAGGAGCGGCATTTACTAAAGTGGCACCGAGTGATGTTACTCAATATACTGCCTATGTAGCAACAGACTTTGACGCGGGGGGCATTGAAAATGCAGATAACATTGCGCCTATCCGTGCTTTTTTGCGTGAGGTGATTGAAGAAAGATATGTTTCATTATATGGTACGTTTATACCATTTAACGATGCAAGACGCGTCAGGAAAAGTGACAGTGATTTGTCAGTGCCATTTCCAATTAACAGCGCAACTTTCACACAATACCCAGAGCGTTTTCCTTATGCACAGGATGAGTTGAATGCCAACAGCAATGCACCTTCTCCTGAACCAGGGATATTTGCGGTAACAGCCGTGAATAAATAAACATCTATCAAATCATAAATGGAAAAGGGCTGTCTTAACGGACAGCCCTTTTTTTTATAAAAATCCTACCTGAGAAGGGGTGTTGGTAACAACTTATTTCAACCGGTTCCGTATTAGCCTGTGACTAATTAACCCATATCAATTAACTGTATGAAATTTGTAGTACCCCTTTTTGTAGTAGCCTTGCTGTCACTTGAGTCTTGTAGGGAAGAAATCATCAAAATAGAAGAGCCACAAGTACTGCTGGAACGTATTGAAGAAAAAAACTTTGTGGAGGAATTCAAGTACAACGACAAAAACCAAATTACCCAGGTAAAAAGAACAACAACGTTTGTAGATGGAAATGTAACTGTTACGGAATATAATTATGCCTATGACAACAAGGGCCAACTGACCAGCTGTACTACCAACTTTGGAGTAACTTACGTGTACAACTATGAGAATAACCTGATTAGGAATACCCAAACGTTTGAAGAGGGCAAACTAACGCTCACCTATGAGTTTACCTATGATGCGCAGAACAGGATGATTTCGAATGTAATGTCTATCCACAAAGACACAGGAAAAGAAGCGGAAGGTAAGACCACTTATCGTTATGACGAGGATGGAAATATATTGGAAGTCAAAAATTATGATTTTGTAAATTCAGAGCAACAGCTAGTCTCAACCTTTAATTATTCTGACTATGACAATAAAAAAGGTATGGGCGCACTTGGCCATCAGGTATTGAACCCATTTCACAAAGGCAGTATCAACAACCCAGGTAAAATTGAAATGTTGAACGCACAAAACACTCCATTTGTAATTGAAGCATTTAATTATACTTATAATGATTTAGGCTACGTTCAATCGATGGTGACAAAAACAACATTCTATCATGGGGATTCAGGTAGCCATACTACCCAATTCTTTTTCAAGGTTATATAACGGCCCCTTGCTTAGAAAAAAAGCCCTCCCGATAATTTTCGGGAGGGCTTTTTTTACTACCTGTAAACTTTGTGCTTTCGCAACATCAACAGCAGAGAAAAAATCACCACTGTACTCACCATGATAACAACTCCAAAAAGAATGATGAAGGCTATCATGATCTCTTATTTTGATGCATAGACTACATCACCCGGTGCAATTGGTTGTGGTACCAGATTGTCAATCGGTTTAATGGATTGAAGAAAAGTGAAGATGGCTAACAGGTCCTCGTCTGTAAAGTTCCTGTACATCTCCCATGGCATAGGAGGCAACAAAGAGCGGCTACCTTCCAATCCTTTATATTTTCCTTTGCGTATCGCAGTTTTAAATTGTTCGAAGCTCCAGTTTCCTGTTCCGGTTTCATGTGGAGTAAGGTTAGCGGCAAATGAAACACCCCAGGGTCCTGCGCCAGTAGTAAAGTCGTTGCCGAACAAAATCCAATCGTCTGTTTTTGCTACAGGAGGAACAGGGTCGTTGGCCGGATGACCGGACAACATCCTCGTGGTATCAACAATAGGACCATGAGGCGTCATAATTTTTGGAGAATGACAATCGTGGCACGCACTGGTAGTTACCAGGTAGGCTCCTCTTGCGACCAATGCCTCTTTCGACAGCGCAGGTGTGGTGGCTTCAGTCTTTTGTGGTGTACAGGAAGTCATGATCAATGCGGTCATAATCGCTAACGCAGTACCCACGGCCAATGCACTTGCCCGCACTGCCTTGGCGGTTTTGCCATTCGCCAGGGCTTGATGCACTACTTGCAATGAGTTGTTATTAGTATTTGATTCTGAGCGTTCTAACAGATAGTTGGTTACAAATAATCTGTGAATAATCGTTTTCATTTTTGATTTTGGGTTAATCCGTATTTTTCAATTCTGTGCAATTTTACGTGCCTGGGCCCTCCCGCGACCTACGATAAAAAGAGAATGAACTACGCAAAACCACCTTTATTGAATGAAGAACGGCAATAGGAAGATTTAATCGGTTTTTGTAACCTATGTTTAAACATTTTCGTGTAACCTCTCCATGATCAATTTTGGATTGAATGCTTAAACCCAATTTTATCAAGTTGGATCAACCCGAGTTACCCCTTCATGGAGATTCGGAAGTGTCGGGGTTGCCATTGGCCGAGCTTTTCGATGGTGCGGATATAGCTAAAAACCATGTAGACACTCTGGGGGAGGTAGATAAAAGCTTGGATATGATACTCCCCAGCTTTTCCTTACGGGCATTTGAGGGTACCCTTTACCGCGATGCCCGGTTGGTGTATCAGGAGAAAAATGGCGGCAAGTACCTGGGTAGTTGCTTTTTTATAGAATCCAAATTATTCTCCCACTTGCCAGGCCATCATGGTCCTATAGGTACCTTCAACAAGTCGCACAATTTCAAATACGATCCGCACAACGAGGCAGAACATTACCTGCCTGCACATACTAAACTGAACTTTGTTCATTTTTCCTACCGCGCAGATTTATTAAATGAGATCCTGCCTGAGAATGAAAAATGGGCAGACAAAATCCGACACCACTTGGATAAGCAAATCTCGCTGATCGGTACGCAAGCCAAACCCATCACGCTGGGTCAGGAACGCGCACTGCAAAACATCTTCGATTGTCAAATAAAAGGGAAGTGGGCAAACATGTTGATCGAATCTTCTTTTGCTCAGCTGGTGTACCTGCAGATGAATGCACTCTTCAATCAGGAAGAAACCACACCTGATGGATTTACAAAAAGAGATATGGAAGTGATGTATGGCCTAAGGGACCACCTGACCAAAACTTTTTTGGAGGATCACTCCATGATTCAATTGGCAAAACACTTCGGACTAAACACCAACAAGCTCATGACACAATTCAAAAAGCTGTTCGGCACAAGTGTATTCGAATACCTTTCTGATTTGAGAATGGAATACGCCAGAAATTTACTGCTGGATGAAAATAAAATGGTGGTAGAAGTGGCCCATGTGCTGGGATACAAAAACCCGCACCACTTCAGTACCGCTTTCAAAAGGAGATACGGCATTAGCCCTTCATCAATTAAGTAATACATCCAATTGAATTGGCCATTATATAATACCCTCACCAAGTATAATAAAGTGTTAATTTCCGGCATTTCAGCAGGAAAATAGACCGACTGCCCTAAGTTGTTAGGTATAAGTGCTGCAATAAATCATATTGACACCCGATATTTTATTTTGATCATGAGAAGACTTTTTCTTCTGCCTTTTCTTCTAATCCACACATTAACTGGTCTGGCCCAAACGGGTAATCGCAACGACTTTCAATTAACCCTCTCCAACACCCAAAAGGAAGTACGAATCGATGGTGTACTCGATGAGGAGATATGGTCAACCGCTCAAAGTGCTGAAAACTTCTGGCTCAACGCACCTTCCGACAATGCCTTGGCCACCAACACCACAATCGTAAAAGTAGCCTATGACGATAAGCACCTATACATCGCAGCATTGATGAAAGGGCCACGAAAATACATCATCCAATCCCTAAAAAGAGATGGGGACCTGGAAGCAAGTGACGCTTTTAGTGTGGTGCTGGATCCGGTAGGACAGAAAGCCCTGGGCTATATGTTTGGTGTCAATGTGGGTGGTGCACAAACAGAGGCAATGGTATCTGCTGCTCAGGGTGTATTCGTACAATCGGTTGACAATTCATGGGATGCGCGATGGTATTCAGCGGTAAAGCAAAATGAAGAAGGATGGGTGGCAGAGATGGCAATTCCATTCAAGAGCATTCGTTTCAAAAAGGGAGCCACGAACTGGGGCATCAACTTCTGGCGCAGCGACCGCCAGGCCAACGAACGCCATGTGTGGGCCAAAGTGCCCGTGCAATTTTCACCTACCGATCTGGGTTTCACTGGTTCATTGCTGTGGGAAGTGGCTCCGGAGCCGACAGGCATGAACATCTCGCTTACCCCTTACGCATTGAGTTCAGTGGCGAGGGACTTTCAAAATAACATTGCGCCAACAAGAGATTTCGATTTTGGCGGAGAAGCCAAGGTAGGATTATCCCCAACACTCAACCTCGACCTTACGGTCAATCCTGACTTCTCACAAACCGATGTAGATCAGCAAGTAACCAACTTGTCGCGTTTTTCTATTTTCTTTCCCGAGCGCAGACAGTTCTTCCTGGAGAATGCAGATGTGTTTACCAACTTTGGGGCATTTCCCGATGCACCCTTCTTTTCTAGACGCATCGGATTGGATGCCACCGGAAGCAAAGTGCCCATAACTTATGGTGCGCGCTTGAGTGGCAACCTCGACCGCAACTGGCGCATAGGCGTACTCAACGCACAAACAAAGGGGGATACGTTATTGCCCGGCCAAAATTATACGGCAGCAGCCTTGCACCGAAGGGTATTAAAGCGTTCTACCATACGAGCGCTGGTGGTGAACAGGCAAAGTGTTACCGAAGGGGAGTTCAGCAGCACCGATTACGGTCGTAATGCAACACTGGAATTCGAATATATTTCTAACGATGGCAAATGGGTGGGGAAGGCCGGCTACAACCATGCCTTCAAGGAGAATGTAACCACCGACAATCAATTCATTGTGGGAAGCATGGGCTACAACGGAAGGAAATTTCAAGCCAATTACGGCTTGCAAATCATGGGCGACAACTACACCGCTGACATGGGTTTTGTAGGACGGCTCAATAACTATGACCCTATCAACAAAGTTATAGTGCCCATCGGTTATACCAAGTCTTCCACCAACATCGACTACAGCTGGTTTCCTCAAAACAAGAAGGTGATACGCCACTGGATGGGTTTAGAGAATTATGTACACTGGGTGCGCAATGGCACACTGAATGAATCCTATACCCGCTTGCGCTATTTCTTTTTCTTCCGTAATACCAGCCAACTGCGCTTCCGTGTAAACAATAATTTTGTGAGCCTGCTATTTCCGTTCCAACTCACCAGCGAATCGCCTCTGCCAGTAGGGGATTACAATTTCACGGAATACAACATCCAATTCAATACTGACTTGCGCAGAAAACTGAACCTGGAATTGTTTGCTGTATCCGGAGCTTACTACACCGGCAACAAAACCACTTTGCGCTCAACGTTGAATTACCGCGTGCAGCCATGGGGCAATTTTGCCATGGGCTTCGAGATGAATGACATCAGGTTGGGAGATCCTTATGGAAGCACCCGCTTGTGGCTGATCAATCCCAAATTCGAAGTGAACTTCACCAACAACTTGTTCTGGACCACCTTCCTGCAATACAATACCCAGGCAGATAACTTCAACATCAACAGCCGTATCCAGTGGCGCTATCGCCCGATGAGTGATTTGTTTCTGGTGTATACCGACAATTACCTGACAGAAGGAACCTTTGGCCCGAAGAACAGGTCTATTGTGCTGAAGTTCAATTATTTCTTTCAGTTGTAGGGGAGAGCACCGAAGTTCCAGTCTACCGTCCTAGCGAGGCAAGGAAAGCATGTGGGCAGGCTGCCGAAGCCATCTCCCAAATAGAACTTGTCATTGGGTAAGGATTACTTCGCTCCATTCCTCGCACTGACGACAGTACAAAGTAAAGTCTTGTTGCATAACATTATCAAATAAAACCTGAACTTAACCTTCAGTACTTCCGTTACTGTTAACTTTGCGGCCGTACTGATTTCATGACTAGAAAACGCTATTACTTCATCACCATCCTCATCCTGGGTGGCCTTGCAACCATAAGCCCTTTTTCCATAGACATGTACCTGCCGGGGTTCACAGCCATTGCGCGCGACCTCAACACTACCATTGACCAGGTGCAGTTGTCTCTGACCAGTTATATCTTTGGCATTTCAATAGGGCAGTTGGCCTATGGTCCGCTGCTCGATCGCTTCGGAAGGAGAACGCCCCTGTACACCGGTTTGGTCATCTATATACTGGCCTCTATCGGATGTGCTTTTACCAATTCAGTAGAGTCGCTGATCTTGATGCGTTTCCTGCAGGCCATCGGAGGCTGTGTGGGTATGGTGGCTGCTCAGGCCATGGTGCGTGATCTTTTTCCCGTCAACAAATCAGCCCAGGTGTTTTCGCTGATCATATTGGTAATCGCAGTCTCTCCAATGATTGCGCCTACACTCGGTGGTTACGTTACCGCGTCCATCGGATGGCACTGGGTGTTCATCTTGTTGGCCATTATCGCTTTGATCGTGATGGCGTCAGTGTATTTCTTTTTGCCTGCAGGCAGAAAAGGGGATCCCTCCATTTCACTGAAGCCTAAAGCCGTGCTGGCTAATTTTTATGAAGTGACCAAACAACCACAGTTTTTTATTTACACATTGGCGGGCGGCATCGCCATGGCCGGACCATTTGCTTACATCGTGGGGTCTTCCGATGTATACATGAACATCTACCATCTCTCAGAGCAACAGTATGGATGGGCATTTGCTTTTGTGGCATTTGGCATGATAGGCACCACGCAATTGAATCATGTGTTGTTGAAGCGATTCAACAGTGAACAGTTGATCAAAGTGGCCTTGATTCACCAGAGCATCGTGGGCATTGTATTGTTGATTGGCACCTGGTACAACTGGTACGGCATGTACAGTTTTACCGCCCTCATCTTTTTGTTTGTGGCCGCCCATGGCATCATGTCTCCCAACACCACTGCCTTGTCGATGGCACCCTTTACCAAATATGCAGGCAGTGCTTCTGCCTTGCTAGGCAGTTTCCGACTGGGTGTAGGGGCTATTGTTTCTGCCCTGGTAAGTATATTGCACAATGGCACTAGCATACCCATGGCGGCTATCATGTTGATTTGTGCTGTCACCGGTCTGGTATTACTCAATTCAGGCGTGGCAGTAGTGAAATACCGCGCTCGCAAAGCCGATGCCCGTAAGGAAGTAGCCTCCCTGGTATAACATCCCCTAATTTTTTTGCATTCAGCTGTAAGGATTGGTAAATTCTTGGATACTAATGAGGTAGATGACGGATAAGGAGCAAAATGAAGTATTTAAGCAGTGGTTGGGTAACTACAAGGCGTTGCTCTTTAAGATCGTGAGGGCCTATGCCTTCACAGAGGAAGACCGTGACGACCTGTTTCAGGAGATATCACTTCAGGTGTGGCGCTCTATTCCCAATTTCAGAAATGAATCTGCCGTCACCACCTGGATTTACAGGATAGCACTCAATACCGCGCTGAGGTGGAAGAGTAAAGAAAGAAAAGTGATTACGGGTAGCCATGAATTGGATCATAAAGTAGCGATCAAAACGGAGACGCCTAATGCACGAATTGAATGGCTCTATGAACAAATAAGCAGACTCAATGAAATAGACCGGTCGTTATGTCTCTTACTACTGGATGATTTGAGTTACAAAGAAATGGGCGACATATTGGGAATTTCAGAAGGCAATGTGGCTGTAAAAATCCACCGCATCAAAAAGTACCTTACCGACCAGTCAAAAAATATAAATGTAGTATCATGAATATTGAAGACATGAAGAAAATATGGAATGAACAAGATCAACAACATCAATATGTAATTGATGAGCAACTGTTACAGGAAAATATTCAGCGAAAGAAACGCAAAGGCAGTCGATTTGTTAATAAAATGGAATGGGCGATGATTTTTTCAAATCTACTTGCCGGAGGTTCGATCATCGGAATGAACATGATCAGACACAACACTCACCCGTATGTCAGCGCGCTGGGTGCAGTCATGCTGGCTGCAGCAGTGTATGTATTGATCATTAGACAGAAACGGTTGAAAAATGAGAATCGGTTTGATCGTACGATGCTGGGCGACCTCGATCATGCCATCAACAATGCCAACTACCGCGCTCGTTTGTCATACAGCATGCTCATCTATTGGATTTTATTTTCATTGCTTATGTTGGGCACTGCCATTCTGGAAGGCTGGTCGGTAATGCAGGTAACTGGCATTGCAGTATTCTGTATTGTAGTTGGGTTGCTGGGCCGGTGGGAACATAAGAGCTGGCACGTAGCCAATAAGAAAAGATTGGAAGCATTGAAGAGTAAGTTGATGGAAGCTGTGTAAACAGAGTTCACCATACCAATTTTAGTTCATTGGATATGCGATCTAATCGAGGGAACAAATTCAACTTTTCTTTTTCATCCATCAAAAAAGGTTTGCCATTGATAATTCTATAAGGTATTATCTTAGTTTGGCTATTATTTTTCATGATAGAAAACCTGACAAGTATTCCTTCTGCAGCTAATGGATGGGGATTGTCAAAAATTAAATTACCAATGCTGTAGAAAACCGGCTTCCCATCAATCAACTCGAAGCTTTGTATAACATGTGGATGATGCCCTACAATAGCATCTGCCCCCGCTCTTACAAGTTCAGCAGCCTGTCTTTGTTGCGCATCTGTAGGAAATAATTGATACTCAATTCCCCAATGAAGGGTAACAATAATGAAAGATGTTGGATGTCTGAGTTTGTAGTTCGAAATACTTTCTTTCAAATTACCGATGGTGGCCTGGCACATGCCGGGCTCATCTTCTAGATACATCCATCCTTCAAGTCCCAAAGTTACACTGGAAAAAATAGCCACGTCAATTTCATGCTTACGGATTAGCACCGGCTCACAAGCAAGTTTTTGGGTTTCTCCGTATCCTATGGGTGTTATCTTTGAGCTGTTAAGGTGGTCAGCGGTGGAAATGAGTCCCGTTCTTCCCTGATCGTAACTATGGTTGTTGGCAAGAATACTGTGTGTGATGCCTGCTGAGCTAAGTTGGGGAAGCCATTCAGGATCTGCCCTAAACATGAATTTCTTAGCTATGGGAGCCCCTTCATGAGTTGCAGGACATTCGAGGTTAATGACAGAGTAATCTGCATCATCAAAGACTTGCTTAATATCTGATGTAAAATAATCTACACCCTTTACTTGAATTTGTTGGCGAATACCTCTATCGAGCATGACATCCCCGCCAAATACAATCACCAGCACATCGTCAGATCTACAGCCAGATAAGATAGCCAAGATTAGAATTGAAATAACTCTCAACACCCCGAACTGTAAGTATAAGCCCTGACTTTAGGCTTGATGCCTTTATCCAAAACAATGGTTACATCCTTCATCCATGGTGGTGGTGGGTAAACTTCCCCTTTTTTTAACATCTCTTGCCAGGCTTCATCGGTTAACCGATTGTTAAGGGGTTGTGGAAATTCATAATAACTAAAAGTAGCTCCTTTAGTAAGGTATAAATAACCTTCGATTTCAACTACCACATAGAGGTCATTGACATGACCAACAGCCGCGTGCAGAATTCCAGCTTTTTCTCCAACATTTTGAGTATAAATATCAGCTACCACTGCCACCTCTTTATCCGGACCCGACACAAAACTCCAATCAGACACACCTACTATTGAATTGGTGATACCCTCAACAGTAGATCCAATGATTTCAATGGTCCTGTACTCTTGTTCAGTAAGCTTTTCACCACGCAGTTCTTTTTCACTTGCTATGAGCAAAAAAGTGCATAGTTCTTTTATCCGTTCTTGCTGATACTTGAGTGAATTGTTAAACAGGTTATGCTTAGTGAGTAAAGACTCAGTAATATCGAGCAGTTCCAAGGCCTCTTTCCAATAATTGATGTTGGGCTCTACGTATCCAACTACATACGGATCAGGAGGAGGTGCACAATCTTCACCACCTCCACATTCGGCACCTGATGGTTGCTCTGCATAAAGAATGGCGTCATGCTTGAGCTCTGCCCAAGAAGCAAGAGCGGTGTTAAGATTCTTTCTGTTCCATGATGGCAATTGCATAAAGGCAGGATAGGATTTGTTAGGTTCGAGTAGTGCTGTCAGTCCCTTTATCCATTTGGCATACACTGTCTCATCCCAATGTTCATAATTCTTATACTTGGATTTCATCTTTTCCAATTTTGGAAGAAACATGTCCCAATTATTACTTTCTTGTCCGCGTTCATTTAAAACCCCTTCTGCGGCCACACTGCCAAATGCGGCCAGCACATCAAGTCCTTTTGGATAGGGCCTGCGATCAGTATCTGTCATTTCCTGAAGAATTTCATTATCAAGGACAAACCGGGATGGCATAAAATTGATTTTATCAGAACAGGTGAGCTCAATTTTTGGTTTTATCATATTTTTGCCCTGTAGACTAGCCAATTCTTTTCTCACCGAATTCAGTGTTTCAGGCTTCAGTGCATCGCTTAATGTTTTTATGTTTTTACTATTAAGTATGTTGCAAATATCAAGAAGTGATAGGTTATCTGGCTGACCAACAAGAAAGGAAGTAGGGTCTAAGATAGACTTGTAAAGAGTTGTTAAACTTTTACCTGATTTCCCCTTTCCATTATTAAGCATAAAAGCAGCTACCATTGCCCTTTTAAAATCAGTTTCCTCCTTTAAACAATAAGGAGCTGTTTGAAGCCATTGCATGGCTTTAAAATATCTCTGCAAGATGTCCGTCCGTGTGTAATGGCCCCTAGGTTTAAACAAGTCATATGGAAACATATTATCTGTATAGGAGGGGAGTAATAAGGAAAAGGCTGTTACTTGATTTTTGATATTTGCTAACTCGGCAGTAACACTTTTTTTGTACTTTTCCGGCAATGAAATATTTTTTTCCTCCAGTATACTAAGGGGAATAGAATAAAAAGCTGCATTGTAATTGATTGCATCTATGATTGTTGCATCTTTTTCCTGTGTACTAATTACATTCGAGTATTCTTGGAGACCATTCAACAGCTCTCTTAGTATCGGAACAAATTGCTCTTCCTCCAGGCCTCTTAACATAAACGAAAAATGCATGTGAAATAATTGAAGATACATATCTGTAGATACAAAATTTTGAACTTGGCTGTAGTCATTTTGCTCGTACAAATGGAAGAACTGCACATTATTGTTCGGTATGATAGCAAATCCATTTCGATCGAGTCCATCTAATAGCTTAGAAGGTATACTTTCAAATTGCCATGCATTTACGATGTTGTTAACATTGGCATAGCGAAAACCATCCCGGATGATATAGTTCTGTGCAAGCTTGGAATCTTCCATTTTTTTCACCCTGTCCATGAACGCAATTTCCTCATCAGTATAAGTGATTGGAGGAGCTGGCCTCAAACCACTGTATTTACAGTCACCATACCATCTGGACTCCATCAGCGCCTTATACCATGGGGTGCGATAAAAGTAATTCCTCAGATCATCGTGCATGAACAAATAACCATACCTGGCAGGAATCGTGTTGCGTAAAAATCTGAGTTCCTGGACTGACAACGAACTGATGTCTTGCTTGAAATCAAATTCAGGCAGTTGGCTACGCAGGACCTCAAACGCTACGGTGTCCCATGTGCGGTCAGCAGCACTTACAACGTAATCAGAACCTTCTATCTGGGTGTTGTTGTCCTCAATACTTCCCTTAGGATCTTCCAAGGATTGACTTGACGAGGACAACTGATCACTGTCTTTCTTTGAAGAACAGGAGGAAAATAACAAAATAATTAAGATGAAAGATAATGATACCTTAAATCTGTGTGGGAGTCGGAATAGTATTAACAATCGCATGATTGAAGTTAAACAATTTCCTATTTATGAAGAAATACCTTAGCCTCACTCAGGGAGATATTTCTTTTTAAGTATTCCCTGAACGAGGGGCCAAATCCGTACCATTCATATTCTGCCATAAGGTAACTGCCATCGGTTTCCACTTCTATAGTCCTGATTAAGGTTTGCTTCCCGTTAAAACGCACTGTGAAATCTTCAAGTGGATGGCTTACTGATGATCCCAGCCATTTGGGTATTATTGTCTTATCAGCGACCCCAAAAATGAACAATCGCTTGCGCAATGTCGTGTCAAAACGGGTGGACTTGACAACGCCTACTAATACATCATCAAAGCCATCAGCATCAACATCTCCCTTAAGCAGCTTAAAGACTGGATATCTTAACGGCCATTTATGAATATTCTCACTGGCATCGCTGCAGACCAGATAATTCGCATCAGGTGTGCTTTCTAAGTAAATATTAACAGGTCCCTCTTCCGTATTGATTGCAAAACCGTCAGTTAGATCTTTCTCGCAAGATTGGAGAGTTAAATAAAATACAAAATAAAATGCAGTTTTAAATTTCATTGATTGTCCATGAATCAAATGTAATAATAAAGAAAAAGAACTTTTTGTATGGTGTCCCATTGGAGCGTTCATAAGTCCTCGATAATTTATGTAGTTACAACTTGGCACCATGGCTTATCTTGAAATTTTGAAGACCCAAATTAAAATCTAAAACAACCAGATTACCCCCCTTTTCTTTTACGATCGTTTGTTAGGTCTGCAACTTTATTTTTCATTTTTGTCGTA